>JAABUJ010000872.1_pt1 | contig 51696 bp, 48 predicted proteins | sample 5559131 | NCBI WGS metagenome assembly JAABUJ01 (sample SAMN10711875, study PRJNA513366) | rock metagenome | isolation source: Antarctica rocks | place: Antarctica: Victoria Land, Mt New Zealand nord | collected 2016-01-07
TCTGACTTATTTAATTTAAATATAATTGATCTTTCATGACTTTAAGATTGATCTTAAGAATTATTTAATGAGTTATTATAGTTTAAATTTAAATCATTAAAGATATTAAAATAATTCTTATTATGTATTTTTTAAAGACTTTATTCAATTTAATCAGCTCATTAAATTAATTCATTAAGAGTAGTCACTTTGATCTTTAAATATTTTCAGAGTTTAAATTGAATCTTTTACTTTAAATTTTAAGTGAACTGTTATTTCTGTTCATATTTAACTGATATAGATTGAAAAAGTTATACAATCTTTGTAAACTTTATTTCATATTGTTAAACTGATTTCATTTATTTCAGTGTCTCATAACAGCAATGTTGATATTTCATTTCATTAATGTTTTTAAAGATCAGTAAAAATGCTAAAAAGAAGTCATTTATATTTTAAGATTTAACATTTAACAGATTTTCTTTAGCTCAAAATTGTTTTTCTTTTTAAAGTCATTATACTTTGACAGTATCTTTTAAATAATCAGTCATAACAATAATTTTTATTTCATTATTTAAAAGTTAATTTTGTTAGATATATAACTCATGATAGCTGTGCTATTAGTGTGGTGCCACCTTTTAACAGGTTATGAGCCCAAGATGATGTAATGGTGTTGAACATGTGTTGGCTGCCTTACTCATGTAAGCTCAAGGTTATGAGTTCAAACTATATTGCATGCACATTCTTTCTGCCTGTGAGAAGCTGAGTGAGCAACGTGTGAGTGTGCTGGCTAATTGTGAGTTAGAGAGAGTGTTAGATATATAACCTATGATAGCTGTGCTATTAGTGTGGTGTCACCTTTTAACAAATTTATCAATATTTTATAAAATTAAAAGTAAGCTTTCATTTTAAGAACTTATATCTCTGTAATGTTCACTTTTTAATTATTCTTATAAATAAACAGTGTCTTCATCTTTAGAAAATTCTTAAACATCATTATAAAGAAAAACACTATTACATTAGATATTTTTTGAGTCTTTAAAGCTGCATTAAATAGAGATATGATCTTAAATATAAAGCTAAAAATTAATTAATCAGCATAAATATTTTTTAATTAAGTTTAAAGAAATGCAATTTAACTTATCATTATCTTATAATTAACTCAAAAAGTCATTTCTGACACTGCTGACTAACTAATGATAATGAGTTTATTCATTATTATAGAAATAAAGTTGAGCTTTATACTGAAAGATTATAAATAATTGAAAACATTAATTAATAAATTAATTCTGATTTAATTTAAATCACTGTTGAACATGTCACAATATAAGAAAGATAGAACTTTTCTTCATACAATATAGTATAAAAATTCATTTTTTTATTTTGTAGTCTCAATGCTGAAGTAGTGATGAGCATTGAAGAGAGAATGAACATGTAGTTTATGCATTATTGTATTGAAACTTTTACAATTAAAATATAAATTAAATCAGCTCAGACTGAAGCTCAAGTTTTAGAACTGCTTGAAAGTGTGTTTCAAATCTTTGATGCTATTAGATGTGAATTGATTTGTAGAAAGTTGTTTCTATTTATTTATGCTATGTAGAGTATATATAGGAAATGATGACTAAGACATAAATAGGGGCGCTTAGTAAGAGATGAGTAAGCAATGATATCACACTGTGACCCTCTTTCATCCTCTTTGAACCACACCTCTCATCTTCCGCTCGATATTCGCTGACCACACTTCTTACTGCCGAATCTTGTGATATCTATCGCGCCACTGCCTCACGCCGTATCGCGGCGCCGTTCCAACTGATTACTGCAGCCAGAGCGTCGATAGATGGGTGCGGATTATTAGGAAACGTGAAGCCATTCCAAAAACATTGTATTTGATAGGGTAGAGCATCGGAGGCAAACACTTGGCTTTGACTGGTTCTGTAGCTACCTTATTGTTGGGGTTTGGTGATTTCGAGGTTTTACCAACCTCCTGGTTTTTGAAAGGGATCCTTCTATTGTCTTGCTTGTGCTTGTATTAGCGCTCAGTACTGTATTCAGCGACGCACTGGGTCATCAACTTCTGCTCAATCTTGAAGAGTTTACCCAACTACGCCTGGCATCAGCAACACCAGAAAAGCGACCAGGCTTGAAGAGTGCTGTACCCTGCTACCTCTTGCTCGTACCTATACTGTCTATTGACCTCTAAGAAACATCAACAATACCGGTCTCCTCAATTACTCTGACCTTCCGCGCAAGCATCAAACATTCACAAGTGGTGTTTGCCTCACCATCACGAGCCCATCAACAAGCCGTTGTCTGCCGGTTACGTTACTGTGTTAGTCTCTACCGTTCCTCTACGTGTACGACTATACGTGAGCTACGTGTGTCGCCAATATCACAAGCCTCCTGGATTGTAGGCGATCGTTATGTCGTCCTCTGTCTTCTTCAAATTCAAGTCCCAGAAGGAACCATCCCGGGTAACTTTCGATGGGACAGGCATATCTGTATTTGACTTGAAGCGGGAGATAATCAGCATCAACCACCTTGGGGATGGGACGGACTTCGAGTTGGCCATATACAACGAAGACACAAATGAAGGTGAGCATTCTACATAGGGCCTTAGTGGTTGCCAGGTATCGGCACCAGATCCGTTGCGGCCGATTTTAACAATATAGTTAGAGTACGACGATGATACGACAATCATACCACGTTCGACCTCGATCGTCGCCAGAAGACTGCCCCCTGTGAAGGCAGGTCGGGGAGGTGCAGCACGATATGTGTCCGGGAAAATGCCTGTTAATGCGCGCAACTCAGCTCGTACCGAAGTACCGATCTCCAAGCCTGCAATACCGGGGAAAGGTACAAGCAGCAGCACAGGGTTCTCTGATGGCAACGGGCCCCAGACTGAGGAGGAAAAGATCGCAGCTATGTTCAAGGCTGGTGCTGATCAGTGGGCGCAACAGCAGCAGGAAATGGCGAAGTAAGTCAACAGGAGTCAGAGGCTCCCAACTGTTTTTTTTCCGTATGAGAGCATGATGTTACTTGTACATTCCTGGTGCATGTTTACGTGCTCGGTGATGCTAATATGCTGCTTCAATAGTGCCACACCAATTCATCGGGGTGGACCGTTAAAGGGTAAACCTGTCAACGTGCCCGACCATCAACCACCGCCTGGATATATTTGCTACCGTTGTGGTGAGAAAGGTTAGTTCTCTGGAGCGGAGTGTGGAGGTCGTAACTAATGGGTTGTCCTTAGGCCACTGGATTCAGATGTGTCCTACAAACAATGACCCGAACTTCGATGGACGTCCACGGGTCAAGCGGACGACAGGTATTCCGCGTTCGTTTTTGAAAACCATCGAGAAGCCTGCAGCACTCTCCAACGATGGCACGCTTGATGACACAAAGCAGCCTTCGGGAGTCATGGTCAACGCTGAAGGCGAGTTCGTGATTGCGGAGCCTGATAGGGCATCATGGGAGCAGTACCAAGCCAAGGCCAAGGTCTCGGCTGCGGCACAGCAGGCAGCCGCTACGGGAAGCGAGGAGCTGCGCGAGAAGGGGCTAGAATGCTCGATCGATAAGCGCATATTTCTTGAGCCTACCCGAACGCCATGCTGTGGCAAGACGTATTGCAATGATTGTATCATCAATGCTTTGATAGAGAATGACCTCGTCTGTCCAGGCTGTTCGACCGAAGGGGTGCTGATCGACAACCTAGTTCCTGATGAAAAAACTGCAGCGGAGATTAAAGCCTTCCAAGAGGAGAAGGCTAGCACTGGAACAAGCAAGAATAAACCCGAAAATTCTCTGGAAGGGGAACCAGTAACATCAACCAGCAAGAGTGCGGACACCAAGTCGGCCTCACCGTCTAGTCAGAAAGGTGCTTCGACGGCCACATCCGGCACTGAAAGCATCGGCAACACTAGGAAACGACGTGCAGAAGAAGAGCTCTCCGGTCAACGTACCCCTCCTGCCCCTGGCTTGATGCGTAATCAACATCCCATAGTCCAGCAACAGCTCCAGCAGACAATGAACGGTTTCAACCCTTTGCAAATGGATCCCTTGCCAAATCTTACATCAGCCACCCCGTTTCCACAGATGCCGCTCATGAACGGCAATCCCATGACCACTGCAGGCATGACCCCAATGGCATATCCATCGAGCAATGGATACATGAGTATGGCAGCCAATATGGCGCCACTGATGGGCACGAATACCGGACTGATGAACGGTATGATATTACCGGTGAACGGGTACATTGGAAACAATGGGAACGCCTGGAACAATGTGAACGCTGCCGGCTTCACTCAGCCGCTGAATGGCATGTATGGACCTAGTTACAGCAACGGCATGATGCCTAACAGTGGCTACGGCGCGGGTGCCATGCAGTTTCCGATGGGCAACATGAGTATGGGTATGACCAGCATGATCACTCAGCCTCAAGGGGTCCTATCCACCGGCAAGGGTCACGGGACATTTTTGAATCAACAGAGGACCATCTTCAGCGAGCCATTCCCGAACGAAGAGAATGATGCATATTTCCGAAAGCCGGTAAACCCACATAGACATCAGGCACGACAAAGAAGAGTCCGCCCAAGTGACTATCGAGAGTTATAAGACAAAGTCCATGCCGAGCCTGTGGACATGTGGTATCTTCGTCGCGGAAGACTAATCGCTACAGAGAAGTCAAGCAGCAAGTTTCCCCAGCGTCAACGCTTGGATGGGCGAACAGATGGGCAAGACTAGTTCAAGCCTACATCGCATTTGTTGGGTCTTGAAGGCGTTAGTTCACAAAGTCTGTCTGTTGAGTATCAGACCGGTGGTGCACAGTGAGGTATGGGACCGGCGTTCTGCATTTGGGCAATCTGGGGCATTTGAGGTGCACCATCTCATCCTTCTTGTCGCAACTGACAACTTTCTTTGTTTCGGTCTCATAAATTGAGTTGGCTTTTCCGTTTATCGCTCATTTCCATCCATCGCGTTGGAGGAAGCAAGGTTCTCGGACGCAGCCCTAACCTGTACTGAACTATTATGGATCTTCATTCAAGCATTGCCATTGTCATCAAGGAATTGCATCTGTGTATCCCAGCCAGAGCTATGCCCTCTGCCACCAAATGTGAACAGTGTCATATTACCGGTTTCGCGTAGTAAGGTAGGTGTGTGCAGGTGTGTGTGTTCAGAAGTGCTTACTAATCAACAAAGGTACCAGTCAAGTACAAATACCTAGCTTTGTACTGTAGGATTCCTGCCCAATCCTTCATCAAACAACTCTTACAACTTCAGCAACTCAATCCGAAAGGCAGAATCCGACTGAAGTATCGTTTACCTAGAAGTCGCTGTCCAGTCGGTACCAAGAGCTCAGCGCTTACACTGACGCACCCATCCGAACGTCTTTGACCGTCCTTTCATCATCGCCACCGTGGCAGTCGTCGATAATGGCGAAACCTACCGAAAATGGGAAGGGTAATAGAGATAGCAATCGTCGTCCCTACAACGCTCGACCCACGCCTTCCGTCCTGGCCAGTTGCTACACAGTCAGTGCCAGCACCATGGCGCTGAAAGGTTTCCACTATTCCTCTACGGGTGCCGGCGGTACGTCCTTTCCGCATCATGCTCACTGCCGCCACTCCGGACCAACGTTACTCCTCGAAGCGAATTTTAACCGTCAGTTGAGACGCTGACAAGAATGGTTCTTTTAGGGGCACAGTGGTATCCCTGAGGTCCCCTCAGGGATTCTTTCCCCGCCGCCAAGTCCCCCCCTCCGCGCCACCACGGCCGACACCGACTTGTTCGGCGGCGAGACGAAGAGTGTCGGGGCGCGTGGAGGGGGGGCTGCGTATACCGTGACGGAAGAGTGTGAGAGACTCTTCTGCGAGACACTGAAGGCCGTGTTCCTTGGTGAGAGGAATACCGTCGGGCAGGACTCGCTTGTGACGGGTGCGCATCTTATCAATGCCCCGGGTCAGTACTGGGAGGCGACGCATGGCATGGTGAGTAGTTGGGTAGAAGTTTGGGACTATGTCGGGGATACGAGCTTCAGGGGCTTCATTGCGGGCGAAGGCGAGGAGAAGACTCTCTTCGTTTTCCTCGAGGACAGACTCATCGGCAAGGACTTGAAACATGGGTAAGTCAGATGACTCTCTCGCGGTTGCTGGTAATATATCGGTATGGTTGACCATCCCACCAGGCTCATCGCTCTCATGGAACTGGCGAGCGATCCCAATTTTGTTTGTACCGGAGTGGTTACCTGCCTCCATCGGTCAACTGACGCAGGAGAATCAAAGAGTCCGATGAGGGAACTGGGATGGGTTGGCTTCAAGCTCATCACACTGGAGCACTGGGCTGAGGGGCATGGGGAGGTTACTAGTGCGAAGTGGGTGTTTCTAGGAATTGAGGTTTAGAGTTGATCCAATCAAAGTCCTGCCGCAAGCCTGCGTGTTGTGTTTTGCCTATCAAATTTTCTCTCTACTATTCATTTGGCAGCTTCCCGCCAAACTTCAAACCAAGTCCAGCAGTTGATGCCTGCAAGCCACGCTCCAAAAGCTGCAACAGTGACAACCTGGAAGTCATAGAGATACCTTTAGGTACTTTGTACCTTCGATCAGTTGTGTCATTTGTGTCACGTGTGGTGTCCGCCTTTACCTAAACTTCCACTAAGGGTACCTAAGGTACTTAATGTACTTATTTATATGCTCAACACCTCCGGCATCCGGCGGAAAGATCACTCTGCTCATCAGATCAGTTATGTGTCTGGCGCGGGGAAATCTCCGAATAAAATCCTATTATTCAGTTTTGAAAGACCTGAGAAAGCACGCTGTTGTGTTGAATAAGGCCGGGTACTCGTACACACTGGATTGGCTAATCGGATGGGACGATACTCGGTCATCTAGTCAGCCCCAAGTCCGAACTGGAGTACAACGACCGCTTCACCAACCTCTCGTCTGATCAAACATCACCATGTCAATCGCCCACAGCCGTCATTCCCCGCCGTCCATATTCCCCACTTACCTCCTCCCATCCCTACCCTTCCGTCGCCGCCAGTCCAGCACCGACTCGACCGACTCCACCACCAGTAATTCCTCCGGCCCCTTCCCGGACGCGGTGGCCGTCGACGGCCCTCGGACCTCTGACAAGTACCTCTCCGGTCACGTCTCCCATCTCCGCTGCGCCCGCTGCGCCGCCGACCTCTGCATGACCTCTCAGATCATCAGCAAGGGCTTCACCGGCCGGCACGGGCGCGCCTATCTCGTCTCGGCCTCGCCCACGGCGTCCGGCATCTCGACCACGGCGACGACCTCGACGCCAGGCCGGTCGCTGCCGAACACGTATGCCGACCGGCCCATGCCGAGGCAGCTGGTGACGGGCGCCCACACGGTCAGCGACATCAGCTGTGCGTCGTGCGGCAACGGCTTGGGCTGGAAGTATGTCGCCGCCGAAGAGGAGACGCAGAGGTACAAGGTCGGGAAGTTCATCCTCGAGACCAGGCGCGTTTCGTCTTCCTCGTGCTGGGAGAATGATGTCGATGAGGATGATGTTGATGGCGATGCGGATGTGAGGAATGAGTACGGCCTGCCGCCCGTGGCGTTACCAAAGGCACTCGGCAAGGTCAAAGAAGACACAGTTGAGTTCGATAGCCAGGACGAGGATGAATGCGAGGACCTGTTCGCAGGTGTTTGGAGCCCCTCCTTGGCCACGAAAAGAAGGAGAGGTCGACGGTTCGGTAGGCCACAGAGAGACCTGGACGGAAAAGGAAAGGTTGACGGTACCACATGATCGGATGAGAGACGAGGGAGAACACTGGACACCGCTCTGACGGTACCAATGTTGACCATGTTACGATTGATGATCGAGGATTGCCATGAGTTTATGATGTTTCTTACCGTTTGTCGTCTTTTGCTGCACACGAAGGGCGGGTGATGGAAGGTAATGCATAACGAAAGGAATGGCAGGTGCAAGAATCTGAGATTGATATACCCCTGTTGATATACCGTGTCTTAGTATCTATCTATCTTATCATTATATCTTTTGGTCAAGAAGATTTTAGCAACCATTGCCCATAAGCTTTGTTTGGTCCCATAGTCGTAACATCAAACTACCTTTGAGAAGATGAGAATCGCCAAACGGCACGGAGGGAAACTACTCCTGAGCATACACGGATGCCTGTCATATTTCATCACCTTACAGCAATGATTCTATTTCAGCAAGCATCCCACATCCCATCTTTCTGTCATTCTCCTATATTCATGTCCTGGCGTTCACGGTGCTGGTATCGAACCCATCTGTGCCCGCCACTGGGTGCACTGCGGCCAAAGCCCAAGGTGGGACAGAATAGGTAGGGTCTTGTACTTCTACGACCCCTTAGCGCGGAATTAGAGATCCGCTGCTATCGAGTTGGCCTTCTCACGTCGGCTGTCTTAGGTATGAACGTCAGTACATGTCAGGGCGATATCCGAGTAGTCTCTGCGTTGGTTAATCACAGTATTAGGCAGTTGAGGGTTGCAGATGCTTTTGGTCCAGTAGGTTCGGATATGACTGGGATGTTAACGATCATGGCAGTACCAAGTGCGTAAGCGTAGTTGTAAACTTTGTAGGCGGATTGTACCTGGTCGGTAATTCTGCAATTATACTAATAAACATGAAAGTTTCGTGATATGACCTTGAAATAGAGGATGCCGCTTAGTCTGGTGACAAGGACAAGAAATGACGCTGAAGTCAACGACGAAAGGATGATCAAAGCAAATCACCTCCGTACACCTTGTACATGTTAGCGCCGGTGGAACCCAAAACCGGGCTAATGCTATCATGGACTTCAAATTTGTAGCGCTCAGTACGCTATACCACGGGGACCGACGTCCGGCACGGTTGGCTGCCTGCCCATAGGTGGTGGACTCACGCCGTGACTTTCTCGGCTCGTGCTTCGATTGTGATGATGTCCGATACTCGCCGCCGAGCTGACTAAGTTTTCGGTACTTTCTCTCGGGCCAAACCGACGAGGTGGTGGCGTCTGGTCCCGGTAGGACGGCAGTCTGTCATAGCTTGGGCGGTTGCTCATTAGATTCGTGGGATAGCCTTTGAGACGGGAGTCCTCGTATCCCGGGGGTTCCATAAGTAGTGAATTCCGAGCATCAAGAGGTGTCAAGATGTCAAGATCGCGATTCAATTTTTCTGTGGGCGAGAGTCAGTATCACACCGACGATTGGACAGTCAGAGTCAGGATGGAACTCACCCGCTGCCTTTCTTCTCTTACGATGTGGATTTTCTTTGCAGCAGAAGATGATGGCATTCACTGCGATGAGGATCGCCAACGATGCCGTAAGGACCGACTGGACTGCAATCAAGACCACTCCTGTAACGGTCTTTGTAGACTGTGCGATGCCTAACTGCTCCACAAAGACCAGGATGCATACCACAGAGAGCACTCGGACGACCTGGATGAAGACATTGATCCAGTTCCCGGCTTTGGTCGCAAACGGCCGGTGCCAGAGTAGGAGAGCTAGCATCAGGGCCTCAATTATCAATTGGCCGACAGTCTGTGCAAGACCATGACCGTCTCCAGCGGCCAGCACGCAGCCTTTCGCGAACATGTAGGCGATCGTTGGGATGAAGAGCCACCAGTAGCCCTTTTTGTAGCTGTCGTAGAAGATGCTGTATTTCACCCACGTCTCCTTGTCCTCGAACAGGGCTGAGGCGTCGCCTTCTAGTTTCTTGTATTTATGCGCGAGTTGCCAGATGCGGACGGTGAAGAACCCCAGGACGGCAGTAAAGATCCCAAATGTAACACTCGCGAGCACTTTCGCAGCCCAGGAGTCACCATGCGTGAACTGGTAGACGCAGTACAGTGTCCATATGCCGTATAACAGGAGGATCAAATTGGTTATAGTTCTGGCCAGGAGACCCCAGTATCGCTTTCGGAAACTTGTTAGCTTCTTCGGGAAGGAGCCGAAGAGGGCCCAAGTCTCGAGGATTACTTTGAGTAATAGGATTCCTACAGCAATAGCGGCGACGATGATAGCAAAGATGAGTAGGACGGTCATGAAGGTATTCGCTTGAGGGATTGTAAGCTGCTCGACGTAACCCTGAATACCGTGAACAAGATGTGTGACCTTCTTATCGGCAGAAGCGCTAGTGCTGTTGCCGCTCGGGCTTCCGGACTGCGTCCCATTGACATCGGTCGAGATGTCACGAGTCTCCAGAATGGCGCCCGTGAAGAGTAAGTCGACACTCCGCTTGACGAAGCTGCTGTTGGCGGGTGACCCGTCCGTGTAGACGAGAGATGCATTCCGGAGGTACGCAACACTATCTTCCGTGAGATTTCCTCCAGTCACTTTACGGAAACTGTCGATGGTCGTCTGCATCTGATCCCATGGGATCAAACCCCCGCTGAAAGCGAAATTCCGCGTAAAGCTCCGGTACACAGGTGGATAGTTGACACTAAGCATACCATTCATCGCCATCGACTGAAACCATCCGATGACGTCGCTGAAACTGGGACTCGGTGCGCCTGCACCGGTGGCGCCTACGCTCCCAAGTGCAGACACTCCTGTCAAGAGTAGCGCAGCTCCTGCCACGCCTGCCGCGACATATGAGACGGCCGGAGCTTCGACCGTCCTGCCATTGTTGATCGTAGATTGGATACAGGCAATGTCTTGATTTCCGTCTACAGCCTTCAATTGCAGCTTCGCCGCGCCGTCTAAGTCTGGCACCGAGAAAGCGATGGACGGTATCATCGATGCGTAGTTGGATGGTATGTTCTGTGATCCTTTGGCGGCAAAGTTGCCAGCAGGAACTAAGTATGTAAGTCCGCCGTCAATCATCATGCTGTACGTGTCAATGAATACTAACCAGGACATAATTGCTGAACCTTCGTGGCTTCTGCGCAAGGGTCGAAGTCTTTCTGATATATCTGCTTTCCATATGCGGTGACGGTCAGTGAGGCCGTCACATTCTGCTCCTTACTGCTGCTGCCCGACACATCGAATGTAACTGTATTGATGGAGCGATCATACTGCACGTCGAGTTTGTTGACGGTGACAGTGGAGCTGGTAAGACATGTGGAGAAGCCAGAGGTCTTGAGGATATCGCCTCCAAGCACCCTAGCCGGCAGAGCACTGAAGAACAGGAGGCCGATTGCTCGCTTGGCGTCGCGCTGCCACGTCCTCATCCTGAGAATCTTTGTATGGACAACCTCGGCGGACAGAGAGTTCAGTGAAGGCGAAGAAACGAGTCGACGCGAACAATAGGGAGACAGTCTCCTTAAGATGTCACTGGAAAAAATTAGTATGCTGAATGTTGTCAGACCGTATCATTGATCAGATCGTTTCGTTGTGGCTTTGCGGTGCAGCTAGCCGGAATGTGCAGAATCTATTTCAGGACATGCAAAGGCCGGATAGATTTCGCCAGGGGTTCAACGATAATACCGTTGAACAAATGATTGACGATGGTACCGTCCACGTAAATGGCGTCTTGAGGTCAACCCAAGTTTCGATTGAAGTGAAAGCCGTGGCTGACCAGAGCACGAGCAAGGAGAGTGGAGTACCAGCCGAACTATGGGGTATGGTCCACAACTATGACGCCGGGGAAGAGAGCGAAAGCGAAAGCGAAAGCGACCGACTCAGCGAGTGACAGCGATCAAGCACACTTACGAGTGTTGAGAAGTATTAGAAGAGATAGGTTCGACAGGGCGGTGGAAGATGTACCGGAGGAGAGGAAGAGGACGAGGAAGAGAACGAGGGATGGAGAGAAAAGGGTTTTGGCAGTGTTTCAAGGTCAGGGCCAAGTTCGTATTATTGGTCGTGTCCGAAGATCCAATCAAATCACATCGGAATAACGTTACTCCAGCGGTACCTACCTAGGTAGGTACGACCGTACTGCGTGGAGCAGCTGACGAGTCAACATGTCACGTGCAGTCTACGATACCTTACGGTCAGGTACCTTACTAAAGACTTCTGCCCTCTCTGCTGTTACACACCGTCTCCAACCTTCGGTGATAACAATTTGGTAGCTTTGTACAAACCTGAGCAGGAGGAAACTCAAGATCAGACCAGACGCCACAATGGCCTGGCCAGCTGAGTTGCACGGAGCTGCTGCCAAGTTCAACCTGGCCAATATACTAGATTGTCTACTAGTCATCGTACTATGTAAACTCAACCTTCTGAAATGCGACAACAGTAGCTTGGCCAGGCTTCGCCAGATATCTGGTGCGATAGATCCGAATTACCAGCAAGACAGAGCTTCACTACTTACTGGCCCTGCCTTGCTCAAAAGCGAGCGTCGAGAACTTGGGTGATGGGAGCCCTCTGCAAGGCTCCCCTTTACCAGCCAATTGGGTTCCGCGTGGACGGCTTAGTCGTCGGGCAGGTTTGATAGCTGGCCTGTTCCGCAAGGTCGGAGAGCGAACGCTCCTTTGGCTCTCATCAACAGCGCTAGGTTGTAGTACCTCCCCCACACGAGAGATCCTATTCTTCACTTCACCCTTGTCTCAGGCTGCAGAACCTGAATGCTGAATGTCAAAAGCTCGACAGGGTACGATATCAGCCGCTCTGCCGTTCTGGGTCATCGGCCTTCGCTGTTTCCGAGAAGTGAATGGGTACAAACCCTGGCGTATGTGTTGGCGAAGCACTGAGTCAGCCCTCATCCGAAAGTCACCGTTTCGTAGCCATGCTGTACCGATGTTCCTGATTTGCACCGGGGAGGTAAGAGGGTGCGGGTCTTAAGGACAGGCACTCGAGGACACCGAGTCTTACACAACGGTTGCCTCGGCTTGATCGATGTCTGCCGGAGGCGAAGCTGCTATGGGGTACCTCGTGACCTTTTGGACCAAGAAGGATATCGGAGACTCGAACGTGCGGCGATCGATTATATTCTTCTGTATCCGACAAGCCTTGCGATTTCAGAGATGCGTCTCTTTGATCTTTCCTTCCCCAGTCCGAGCATCATACTCCATCCATCGTGCCATGCCTCTTCTACCGTCCACAACCAGCTTGCCAGGGTTCATGACATGGCAGCCTTCATAGGTCACGGCAAAAGGCGGTGCTTCTGGGTCCACCAGTACTAACGCTGTCGGTACCGGGTAGAGCTGCAGTGCGCCGACATAGTCCCAGAGCACTGGCCGCGTCGATAACGGGAAAGGAGAGAGATAGCCTTGATCCAGAATAGTCTTTACGAGCTTGCGAGCGCTGAGGATGTCTGGCGAAATGTTCGAGTTGGGGTCTGCTGATCGACCTTGTGCAGTAGGTATGGGAGATTCTGCGGCTGGCATAGAACAATCAATGTCCATTTGAATTTCTCCAGATGTGGCGTGCGTGCCATTATCGGCCGGCTCTTCCCGCTCGGGCGCCTTGAATCTGATGGCGTTCCTGCGCAGCCTACCGGACATGTCATCTCGGAAGATGACGATCTCTTGAGCCGGACCGAACAGACTCATGCGTGATGGATTGGTGGTCCAGATCGCTTCCCCGTCCGTCTTCTTGCCAAGTTCCTTTTCCGCCTCTAAATTCGCCACGGCGAAGGTACGTTTGATCCTTGTCGTGAAGAGATCAGGCACTCCCCTTCTTGGCAACGGTGTTGCTGCTCCACCAGAAAATGAGGAGGCCCACGGATCGTTGTCACCAGGAACGAAGATGAGCGTGACGTGCTGCAGTATTGAGGAGAAGTCTGCCAGTATCGAAGCCAATGAGTCAAAGTACTCTTTGTATTCGATGCTGCCGCCGCTACCTCCACCAGCCATAACTGCGAATTGAACGAAGTTGCCGACCAGGATTACAATCATCGGGCAGTCCTCTGACGGCCCAGTGGCGTATGTACCAAACACAGTTCTGAGAGCCTCCTGGGTCCTCGTGCTGTCGAGGTTCACTTCGCCCATGATGACCACCTGACTCCTGCTCTTGCTGGACTGCGCATGCACGTCTCGTCTGAGGACCTGCTGTTCCATTCTTCTCATCCTAGGTCCTACAGCCCGTTCACTCCCTACGCCAAGGAAATCGACCCATCCAAACCCTCCTCCTCCACCAACAGTCCCTTCCCCGCTTGAATCCTTGATACCAAGCGTCACCTCACGGCGCTCACATGGAGGTCCTTCCACAGTCAATCCGATGAACCTACCACCTATCATACCGCCAACGCCCCCTCCGACACCGATGCCTGCTCCGGCATCTGTACCCAGTTCCTCGTATATGCCGTCCACAAGAACAATCATTCCTGGTGTGAACCAAGCACCATCCTCAGGTAGCGGTCTAGCGTGTTGAACGTCGAGGGCGATGCTGCCGCTCAGATCGCTGAGAGAGAGTGTGCCTGTAGGTGCTATAGTGAGTAGCCCTAGAATGAGATGGCTAGTCCCACTTCGACCGAGGAGATTCGCAATGGATGTGAGCTTATACGAGTTTTGTCGTGTAGCGACAGTCGACAGGGAGCGTTGCAGAGCCGAGGTATGAGTTGGCGCAAACGACGGTCTTTGGAACAGCTCATTTCTGAGGAGCCGTTGATAAACGAGATTGAATCGATATCTGAAGATATGCGTCTTGTGCGAAGGCAACGGCAGCAGTGATGGCGCAGTCGTAGACCTTTCGAAGTGCTTCTTCCCAACATGATACTCCAAGCGTGGCTGTTCAAAGGCCCCTACAATCTCTAGCCATTTTCTTGGATCCACCGTACCATCGTTTACTTCTTCATCATCAACGTCTAAAGTAGACATGCCCAAGCTCGTTTGAGACTCCTCTCTTGGTAGGCCTCCCAATCTTCTCGCAGCTGCATCTCCAAGATCGCCAAGGGAAACGCTGTTCTGCCTGCTCAGTGACATGCCCTGCAGTATCTTGCCTCCACTCATGCATCCTTCCAGGCGATGCAGAACGCTCTTCAGCCCGTCACTATCGCCGTCAACGATGACCCCGCCACCATTTTTCTTCCAGCTCTTGGCGACCTCCTCCAGTACCTTTTCCGCGAGACCTTCTTCTCGCCATCCCGATCCGCAATGCTTGCCAATGAACAGTGCAAGTGCCTGTAACGCCGAAGATGTAAAGGTGAGGTTGTGCTTCTTGGTGATTGTGCGAAATGCCAGCGGGCGAAGTGTTGCTGGCGGGAGGAGGATCGTGAGTACCGAAGGCTTTGGTGTTTCCACAGCAGCTCTGGGGAGCTTGAGCGGATGTACAGGTGTGCCGAATCCAGGGGATGAAGACGGGATGGGGTTCCCCGGTGCCGGCGTAGCAGCAGTGTGCAACAAAGCTGCGGAGCCTGTTATCATACCTTGTCTGACATCAGTCTCAAATGACGGCTGTTGTATCAGTTATATGACAGTAGCTATCTGAAGAATGTTTTCTTGTGGTTATGTATGACATTGGTGGGGCAACGCGTTGAGGTTCGCGTCAGATCACGCTACTCGGTCGTTCTGTCCCGCAAGGTCCAAAAACACTTACAGTATATACAGTAGAAACAGATCCCTCTTAAAAAAACGTCTGTCCCTTCCCAACTGCCGGTATTCCGTTTGACTGCATCACATGTCGCAGTATATGACCCCGCGCTCTTTCTGGTCTTTGAATTAGAAAGCTATGGCAGAATATCCTTATTCCGAGCATGGTGCTCGGGAAGCTGAAGCGCAAGCTGAAGCGCAAGCTAATAATGGCAGTGGGGAGGGCTCATCTCACGCCCGGCTCGTGGACCTGATCGCACAAGCGACGCTGAAATACTCCATCAAGGACTACAACGCGGCAGCGGAGCTTTACTCTGAAGCCACGGAACTGCAGGCTGAGCTTAACGGCGAGATGGCACCTGAGAATGCTGATCTACTATACGCTTACGGTCGTTGCCTGTATCACGTTGCTGTGAGCAGGAGCGACGTTCTGGGGTCCAAAGTGGCTGGGGAGCAACGTGTACGACATTCGAAGAAGAAGTCGAGAGACAAGGCGACGAATGGGGAGGGCGGCGCCGCTGGTGCTGTGATTACGCAGGACAGGGTAGCCGAGGAAATCGTCACACAAGTGGTGGAGGGAAAAGCTGGTGGAAGAGAGCCTACAGACGAGAATGCGGTTGGGGAGCGGCCATACTTTCGGTTTACTGGCGATGAGAATTTCGACGACTCGGAAGACAACGAGGACGGGGAAGGCAGCGATGCAGACGCTGCGGAAGTCGAGGAGGAGGAAGATGACTTCGTTAACGCGTACGAGGTACTTGATCTAGCGCGAATACTCCTACTACGAAAGTTTGAACAGACGCAAGCCACGGAAGGAAAGGCCAAGACCACCGCGGACTCGGAAGAAGTCAAGCAAATCAAGGAGCGTTTGGCAGATACGCACGATTTGCAGGCTGAGATATCACTGGAAGGGGAGAGATTTCCGACGGCAGTTGAGGACTTGAAGGCGGCATTGGCGCTGAAGCAGGAGCTTTTCCCACCGGACTCGAGCCTCATCGCCGAAGCCCACTACAAGCTGTCTCTGGCTTTGGAATTCTCGTCAGTCACGCAACAAAAGGGTGAAGGAAGCGAGGATGGTGCAGGCAGGGAGGCGCATGTTGATGAGGCCATGCGAGAGGAAGCTGCGATGGAGATGGAAGCAGCAATTGAGAGCTGTAAATTAAGGATATCAAGAGAAGAGGCAAGATTGACGCCTGGCTCTGCGAGCGCTGCCGCTTCAGGGGAAGCGAAAGTGACGAGGGAAAGCGTTGATGACGTCAAAGATATGGTGGTAGATATGGAGCAAAGAGTGAGTGTGTCCGAAAAACTCCCAAAGGCACTCGGGACTGACCGCTTTCCATAGCTTGTCGAGCTCCGGCAGGCTCCGGTATCAATGGATGATCCTACAGGCACTGGCACCCTCGACGGCACAAATCCTCTCAGTGGCATCCTGGGCTCGATACTTGGCGAGTCGGCGGCGGCGCAGAAAGCCAGGATCGAGGAAGCCACGAAAGGGGCGCATGATCTTACGAACCTGGTGAAGCGAAAGAAGGCTACCTCGGATGGGAGGCAGGATATCGACCAAGCCATAGCGGCCAATGGCAATGGAAAACGGAAAGTGGAATTCGCTGGTGAGGTAGAAGAGGCGGGAGCGCAGAAGAAGACCAAGACAGAGAATGTGGTCGGCGAATGAAAGCCCGAGCCCGGGCGATTTGGGAGGACAGGTGGTATATCACGACCCTTAATCTCTAACCTCTGATCTCTGATCACCGATCTCTCAACATGGTGTTCAGGTTGCTGGCGGGCATGGGCATGGGCATGGGCATGCTGGCTGGCGGAACGGAATGGAATACTCCTTTACTCTACCTTAATTACTGTTCTAGATACCATGGAACTGCGATACACATATTACCTTTACCAACCTTAGCATCTCAGGGTCTAGAATTGTAAACAGGCAGAACTCACAGGTACTGTATTTGTACCTACCGTAACGTACTGTACCTCGAGGTAAAGGAATGGTGTGCGTCGGTTTAGTCATCACAGTACCTTACCTACCTTCCAAGGTCGTTAGCGTGCCTCGTGGTAGGTTTAGGTAAGGTGCTGAATCTAAGGTAACCCATAAAGGGGATTTCGGAACCAAGAATAGATTAACCTTTCTTGGCAAGGCCTGTTCTGGAATTGGTACGAGTATACCTTACCTAGGTAGGGAGAACTGATATCTGACAGGTATCTGCATGGCTTTCCGATTAAGTCTATCTCATCATGCATGTCGATATCATTGTATTCTTAAATATTTAATTTTTTTTCTTTCTCTTTCCTCTCTCCTTCAATGTGTTCCCTTCAGGCTCACTGTATCATTCTTTTGTAAATGATTATCATTCCTGATTATTACAGTGTTGACCATTTGATGTCCCTTCCCGTTCGCATCTTATAAACGGCGTCCTCTCAGTTGACATTGCTTTCTGCGTTTTGGAGCGAGTCATCTTCTCACACTACCCCAGACAGCGTCAGGATTTGCCGCATAGAAGATAGATCCGCCTATTCATCACAAGTTACCCGGGAGGCTACATTGCAGAGTCCGAATCCACATCATCACCTCAGGCGAGAGATTTGACGATGCTCTCGATATTGGCCTTGGCAACGCTGACCCTGTTGCCCTTCTCGCAATGCCAGGGGACATCCTCTTCGAAACGAGGTCTGGTTTACGTCCCATCCAACAAATACCCCTCAGACGACAACATCTGGATCTCCGCCAGTTCCGACCTGACATGGTACTACAACTATGTGTCCACGCCTTCGCCTGCATTCGCCGGGAACACCCAACTCCAATTCGTTCCGATGCTTTGGGGCGCGACGACGGACGCATCAAATAACCAGTTCCTCAACGACGTGCAGACGCAGATCAAAGGTGGTGCGAAAATCCCATATGTGCTCGGTTTCAACGAGCCAGACAGTGGCGCCAACGGCGGAAGCGGTATACCGGCTGATACTGCGGCCCAAACCTGGATACGTGAGATGGAGCCGCTGAGGGCACAGGGGGTCAAACTTGGTGCTCCGGCCGTGACGGGTGCACCCTCGGGCTTCACCTGGCTGCAGAACTTCTTCACCGCGTGCGATGGAAAGTGTAATCCCGACTTCCTCCCGGTACATTGGTACGGCAACTTCGAAGGATTGGCGAGCCATGTCGGCCAGGTGAGAGGGACCTACCCGAACATGACCCTTTGGGTCACCGAGTACGCGGATCCGAACGCCAGCCTCGCGGACTCGGAAAGCTTCTACAACCAGAGCTCCCAGTTCTTTGACCGCATTGAGTTAGTCTCCCAGCGTTCCATGGGTCCCAAAAATTCTGCTGATCGTGTTCTTCTTGAAGTTATGTCACGCATTATTCCTATTTTGGGTCGTTCCGCAGCGATGCCTCAAACGTTGGTCCTAACGCGGCGATGTTGACACAAGACGGCAAGTTGACGGATATCGGAAGCTGGTACCTCGGTGGCAGCCAGACGGGTAACAGACCTAAGGGTGCTGCTGGACGCAAGGCGGTGTTCACCGGATGGACCCTGTTAGTCGCGGCGGTCGGTCTTTGGTGTCTATAGTGAACTAAATATGGGGCAACTTTGGTTACAGGTTACTGATATATAATGGGCATAGATAGGGCAAGGCAGGTCATCTCTGGCGTCTCGAAAGATGCTGTGATGGGGCATTTACGGCACATAGAAGGGGAAATAATCTTGGGTTTGGGGAAGTCAGTCCAAAAGGCGTTCACATTATAGACTACCTAGTTTGCTACCACGAATTCAGTCTGCAATATAATCTTAGACATGGGCAATTGTTAAAGGTTCACTTTTGATCGACGCTACGAGTCTCATTCTCTTCACGCGTGCGATATCCTAGAAGTACACAGCGTTCTGATCCGCTTTTATCATGTAGGGGCTGGGATTAGAGTCCGCGGCAACAGATTTTGGACGGCAAACAGTATTGGCAACACCTTTAGACTAGGCCGGAAGGATGGAAGAAGCTGTATCTTGTGGATCTGATGGGCGAATTGGCACTAGGTAGGGTTTCGTCCGCAGAGGCTCAAGGTTTTTGGCACCCGTAAAACAACGTTCCATGAAAGAGCCGACAGTTTCGACAGATGGTCTTGAATCTAAAATGTGAACAAGTCAAAGAACGTGAAGTGATCCTATTTGCTTTATCTGTCTTTTACTAGACAATTTTGTCAAATCAACGCCGACTTCGCATAAGATCCCTTCAACGACATAATAGGTTCGCCTGAGTGGTATGGACCTTTTCCGCGAAACAAGTATCAACGAAAGCGTTTTCCGATGCACAGTAACTTGAAACCGTCCTGAGGACACTCGGAGACGCATCGACTATCACCATGTATGAGTGCTCGCCCAGCCGAGGAATGGACCGCTCCGCTGGGTAAGTGTCCTACAGTGGCCAAATCGCGGAACTGCGAGAAACAGCGCATATCCCATCAATATCACTGCCGTATCTGTCGAGAAAAAGTACATATCTATAGCAAGTCCTGAAAGCGAGAGGCGCGACCATTAAGCAATGGTTGAATCGAGTGTCGAAAACACTTGAAGTGTGGATAAAGGACAATCCAAGGGACCATGATGGTTCACTGAGTCCTCGCGTACGGATGGAAGCCCCTCGTCGCACCTCTTCCACCACCTCGATAGTTTGCGCCTGGTTTCCCGGCATTCTTCGGACCGGTCGGCGCATTGGCAGGTGGTGCAGCTTGTGGCCCAGTCGTTGGCCCCTGAGACCCGCGATTCTGCGCGACCTTGCTGACACTTCCGTTCGAACCCTGAGACAGTTGACGACCAAATCCGCCAGGCTGCATGCCGCGACCCATCCCGCCTTGGGAACCGCCCATGTTGGGCTGGGGAACATCGTCATACATGCCTTCCCACGACGTCGGACCGCCCTGTGGGTACTGCTGGAACTGCCGCGTTTCCTGCGCCGCACGCCGTGCCTGTTGCTGTTCGTACTTCTGCTGCTCGAACATAAGTTGTTCTTGTGCGTTGTAACCTGGCGTACCCCGCCCGCTGTTGAAGCCTCCCATGCCTTGTCCGCCTGACATACCAGCGCCGCCGGTGCTCATAGGACCCATTGCTGCTCCACCCATGAGCCCACCGAACCCTGGCTGATTCTGTGCCTGTTGCTGCTGCTGCTGCTGTTGTAGTTGCATTTGTTGCATTTGTTGCATCTGCTGCATCTGTTGCATCATAGCGGGATTCATGCCTGGCGTCGCCTGTGCACCGGGACTTTGTGGAAGTGGACTCTGAGCATCCTGTTGCTGGCCTCCTCCCATTGCTTGCTGCATAGCCTGCATCTGCTTCAACTGCTGCATCTGTTGCATTTGCTGCATCATGGCAGGATTCATGGCACCCATTCCCATTGGCCCGGCCATACCACCTTGCACCGCAGCTGAAGCGGAAATCTGCTGCTGCATCATGGCAAAATACTGTTGCATACGTTGCCAGTATTGAGCCATCATCTGCGGTGTCATGCCACTGTTGTACATGCTCTGGCCACCCTGCATCATCTGATTCGGGTTGTTGTTCTGATTTTCGTAGCTTCCGCTTTGCCTGTCGTTGCCTCCGTACCGGTCCAAGTCCTTCCCTCCTCGACGGTTACCTCTTCGACCTCCACCATCATCCTCATCTCGAATATTACCTCTTGGTTGAGCTTTCTTGACTTCGATCGATTTGCCCAGGATTTCCAAGGGTCCACTCAGGGTTGACTCCACTGCGACTTCGCTGTCAAACGTGACGAAGCCGAAGCCCCTGGGTCTGCCGGTGTCTTTGTCCATCATAAGGGTCGCATCCACCACTCTCCCAAACTGCATAAAAAATTCTTTGAAGTCCTGTTCCGTGGCTTCTTGGCTGACGCCACCGACGAAGATCTTACTTGTTCTCTCCTGCTCATCACGAGGAATAGCACGTTTGGGGTCAATCTTAAGTAGACGTTGAGAGTTAGCATTTCGACGAGCGCTCATGCAAGTCTTATATTGTACTCGACTTGAGTTCAGTGGGAACCTTACTATCTTGCCGTCTAAGTAATGCTCTTTAACCATCACTATATTGACTGTTCTGGGATCTCTGAAAGTCAAGAAGCCAAAGCCACGCGACCTCCCACTGGCGCCATCGCGCATCACCGTACATTCTTGCACTTCGCCGAATTGCGAAAAGTACTCCTTCAGTGACTCTAGGGATTTAGTCGAATATCAGTATCCAGTGGCATCACGTACACAAGAAGCTTTAATTAACTTACGGTCTGTTGTTTCCCAGTTCAGTCCTCCAATGAACATTTTCCTGTCAGATTGATCTATCAGCAGGTGACTCGTGGATACCCATGGACATCATGATGCCCGATGAAATTGGCATGATGTGACATGAATCAAGAAAGTACAATTGACAGGACTATTCTTTTTTTCCACAATTCCGAGGAGGGCTCGCATGATGGCTCGACCAGATCCCGAACCTGCTGAGTCGTGGTGCCGCACAGCGTTTCTCACCGCCAGACACGAATTGAGGTTAACGTCCAGGGGTTCCATAGTAGGGTTGAGAGCACACCGCATACACAGCAGGAAGACATCAACATAATGGCTTTCCTTGCCTTCGGGCGGAATTAACACAACCGCACCAGATCGTAATCGAGAGCAACTAGCACCGGGGAGAGTGCAAGAACTGACTTAGAACCATTCGAGAATTTTCGTAGGTTTCTTTCTATGATGTCGAATGCTAGGTACTGGCGCGCGATTGCCCTTTTCTTCCGCTCGAAGCATGATAGTAGCGTCTACTTCCTGCTCTGCTATATGATGATTATATCGACATAAGCTATGTAGTAGCAGCAGAACTCCATTCCTAGAACTCTCGACGCGAACAGGATGGTATACCAATCCTGTACTCCCATGCGGTCCATCGCGTTGGGCCATGCGACCAGCCGCCACTTCAAGACAGCCAGACTATATTGTAATCCGCACTCATCCACCTTCTTTATGCGTGAACCAGCAGCGATCTACCAGGAAGCTGACTGAAAGCGAACAGTCCGGACATGGGTAGCCAGACTAATGCTTGCCGTCAAATGAGGACCCCCATCCCGCCATACCCCACGAACGATGTAGATCCCATAAACAGTCTGACCTAGCGGAATCTATCTTTCGACTCGTGTTCCGTTCCTTTCATCGTTTTTCCTGGCATCACAGGTCGAAGTTCCGCAGGATCAAACCGCTCCACAAGCGAAGGCTCGAAGCGGATCTCCGCCCATACGTCTGAGACGATTGTAGAGTCCACCACGCCCATCCCTTCATCAAGGGCTTGTTGGAACAAGTTGTCCTCTAAACTAGTGCGAATATAACGCACAAGCCGCTGTGGTCGGTGACGCGCTCATGCCGTCACAGTCGATAATCCGATAGGGACTCAAAATGAAAATGCAAACCAAAGCTTTTGAGACAAGAAAAGAGCAAGAAGGAGACTAGTTCACTTACCCATCCTCTTTGATGCCGGTTCCATAGGAGTCTGGCTCTACATGTTGCTCATTATGGTTGTTTGTGAGTCCATTGCCCCATCCAGACGGATTATTGCCGGTTTGTTCATTGCCATTCGGTAGCTGATACTGATTGCTAGTTCCGTACGGTGCGTCCACAGTAGTCTCTTCAGTGTCTTTAGGAGGCTCTATAATTTGTGTAGGTGAAGTGGCTGGAGGAGGCTCTGCTGCTACCGGGTCTGGCCTCTGTGGTGAAGTTTTAGTGACGTTGTCATCACCGTCATAGCTAAAGGCCGGGACAGTCAGCCGTGGTATGTCCCAGAAGCTCCAAGACCGAGATGGTCGTTTAAAGCAGCAAGAGAGGAGCTCGCATAGGATAGGGTACACTTACAGATCAGCAAAGAGATCCTCATCAAGATCTTCTGGTTCTGTCATGTTGACGGCTATTTATGAGAGGCACGACAAACACTAACAGTCACAGCTAGACAGGTGGAGAGATTCGTTGTGGTATGGTGCTGTGGTGTCCAGAGTGTGTGTGTGAGAGGTATCTGGCGTAGAGTTCTACACAATGCGGCTGGTCTAGGTGGTCTGAACTTAGGTTGTCACAGATGCGAAGTTTGTCGAAAGTGAGGGGAAATTCCGTTGAGAACAGATTATTCAGAAGCTGAGGTCGCAAGCGGGAAGACTTGTCAAGTTGCGTTAGCGCGTCTCGCCATGAGGCTCTGCTATACCCTGCTGTTGGCACGTCCCGCTCAGCTAAACCGACATCAAAGGGAGCATAATACTGTCAGAGTGTGGGGATTTTGAAAGGGAGTTGACTTTAATTTGGGCTGAGATAATTTAACATGACCTCAAAGAAGCCATTACAACAGGTAGACGGTCAGTGGATCTACTGGGTCAGCGAAGTAGCTAACAAGATCTATCTACTGGCAGGAGATGGTTCAGGTCGGTTCGTACCATGAATCTTGATTTTCTCAGCGTCGCAAAGATTGCTGTGAACATGCGAATTGGATCAAGCTAATAGATGGATTGCTCTCACAGACCGTTCAGGGTAAGCAACAACCTCAAACTAAGATACACGAGGACTGAAGACCCCGCCCGTTCACCCGCCTGGCACCTCTGATCGGAAGTGACGAGAAGCTTGTAGATCTACATCACCCTTCTGGAGAAATCGCCCATCCAACAATAGACGCGAATCTCAAAAGAGTTATGACCCAAGTGTGGTGGTTGGCGCATCCTACTCGCATGCGGATATACTGAAATTCGATTCTCTGTAAGCCTCATGTCGTGCCGCAAGGTAAGGCACTTTCACTGATATGAACCTGTAGCTCATTGTCCTCAAGCAATTCCAGACCTAGAACACCTCCGATTTCCTCCCATAGCAATAGCCGCGGTCCCAAATCTCCTGCACCTACAAGATCAGGTGCGGGCCTATCGAATCCACCATTACCCCGGACATACAATGATTTCATCTCCCACACACAAGACGATTGGAACGCTGATGATGACGAAGACGAAGGAGAGGGAGAACCCACATACGATGATAATGATGACGACGACAAAGATGATTTCGGGCTGCCTAGTATAACGAGTGTTAGAAGAAAAGCGAGACCCGCACTGACACAGGCAAGCAAAGATCCAGGCGGCGGCTCTGGCGCAAATATCTATGGTACATCGAATTTGACTACTGGACTGAATCCACGGCGAGGAAGGGCGAATAGTGCCGACATTGCCGAGGAACGCGGGCCTCCGAGCTATCCTACCGCCAAGAATGCCGAAGGCAAGATCCTACGACCGCAATACAAGGATATCCTAAAGGGTAAGCAACCGCATCTCAAACTGTACAGATGTATATTAACCCTCGAACCCAGACCCAGCAAACGCACTGCACTTAATCAGCAATGCACCAGTAGCCCCAAGTGCCACACCCAAAGATATTGAAGCACATGCGGCTCGCGTATCGCGCATACAGAAATTCAAACGCATCCTGCAAGCTAGTGCTGTACCACTATCTGATCTTCGAGACTTTTCGTGGTCTGGAATACCTGGGGAAGTGCGAGCCATGACGTGGCAGTTGCTCCTCGGATATCTGCCGACAAGCAGCGAGCGCCGAGTTGTTACTCTGGAGAGGAAGCGGAAGGAATACCTTGATGGCGTTCGACAAGCCTTTGACCGAGGTTCAACCGGCGCTCCTGGCTCCGGAAGCAATTCGAATATTGGACGCGGCCGAGGTCTTGACGAAGCAGTCTGGCATCAGATCAGTATTGATGTTCCTCGAACCAATCCCCACCTTGAGCTTTATGGCTATGAGGCGACGCAAAGGTCACTTGAACGGATACTTTACGTATGGGCAATCCGTCATCCCGCAAGCGGCTATGTTCAAGGTATCAATGACTTGGTCACACCCTTTTGGCAGGTATTCTTGGGCAGTTATATTACAGACCCGAACATCGAAAGTGGTATGGATCCCGGCCAGCTTCCTAAGACTGTACTCGATGCTGTAGAGGCGGATTCATTCTGGTGTTTGACCAAGCTCCTCGATGGCATCCAAGACAATTACATTTCCGCTCAACCGGGTATCCAGCGCCAGGTCGGAGCATTGCGAAACTTGACAACACGTATCGATGCTGGCTTGGCAAAGCATCTAGAAAACGAGGGTGTTGAGTTCATGCAGTTCAGCTTTCGGTGGATGAACTGTCTTCTGATGCGGGAGGTCAGTGTAAAGAACACTATCAGGATGTGGGATACGTACTTGGCTGAGGAGCAGGGGTTTTCTGAGTTTCATCTTTATGTGTGCGCGGCGTTCTTGGTGAAGTGGTCCGAACAACTTGTTAAGATGGACTTTCAGGTACAGTCAGGTTCTGTTGTTTGCGTCCGCAATAATACTAACTAATGATCCGAACAGGAAATTATGATGTTTCTCCAAGCTCTTCCAACTAGAGAGTGGACGGAGAAAGATATCGAGCTCCTACTGAGCGAGGCGTTCATCTGGCAGAGTTTGTTCCATGGCTCAAGCGCACATTTGCGGAGTTCTGGGAGCCCATCATCTATTACCGTTTAACATTCAACCTCCTGGTGTCTCACTGCTATTCTGCTCGTTCGGCGGTTCGTTAAGACTTCGGTATTGATCGGAAAGCCCGAGGAAATAATATGCCATCAGATCATTTCTGATTTGACATGCCTTGCTACCGTTGTTCTTCCTGCTAGTATTCGTATCATATGGAGCAAGCTAGCTGTCATTCGACGGCCTTGACGCCACCAACGCCACGCTATTCCAACACCCTGAACGACCTCTCAGATCTACGATTCAGAACGTTAACAAAAATGTATATTCTCCTCATTGAAAGCCCAGAGGAGCTTCAAAAAGTCGGCTTCGTCACACGTTCGCGCTCGCCTTTCTGCAAGCCCAGTCGCTTTTTCTAGCACTCTATGGACTTTGGTTCTGATCAGCTCGGCAACCTTGCCCCATCTTCTTCTTTTAGAGCTTCTGCCATTGATTTGCTTCGCCTTTGAGTCGGCTTCTTCCTTAAAGAAGGAAGGTAAATCTTCATCATCTTCTACATCCATGATACCGTCCCATTCCTCATCCACACCGTCGTCGCCTCCCTCATCCAAATCCATTGTATCGTTTGCGACTTCCTCTAAAGGTCCGTCATCGATGGCGATATCGTTCTGTGCACACCATGTTCGGTAATTACCTTCCAGCATGTCCATAACACTTGTGGTCCCAAAGAAGCTTGCCCGTAACGTTTTGTTCTTCCTCACAAATGCGACCCTGAGCAGCCCGTCCCATTCTTCATAGCTTATTTGAGGTCTCGGGTTCTTCGGCATCAGTCTGACCACGCTTGACTCAACGGCTGGTGGAGGCTTGAAGTTGTTCTTGCCGACTTTCATGATGTGGTCGATCTTTGCCCACATCTGCGCGTTCACTGACAGTCGGCTGTACAGACGATCTCCTGGCTTCGCGAAAAGTCGCATGGCGAATTCACGTTGGAACATGAGAATACATATCCGCGGAGCCGGGGAGGTTGCGAGGAGCTTGAAAGTCAGGGGAGACGAGATCTACGAGTATTCTAAGTAATGGCCGGAAACGCAGCTCGAACGGGGGGTAGCATACCTGATAGGGGGTATTACTTATGCAGACGTCGAAATACGGGAGCTCCGTTTTGATCACATCCCCAAGCATAACTTCCAGACGCTTCTGCTCAGGTTTCCCTTGCACTCGTTTCGTTACCTCGGCTGCCATGCGTGGGTCTAATTCCACTGCAATCACTCTCTTGGCTTTCTCGAGGATTTTTACTGTGAGATTTCCCGTACCGGGACCAACTTCAAGCACAATCTTCAATGTGTGTCAGCCATGTAAAATCCTGCCCGCCAGCGTTCTGGGCTCGAGCGTACATCACTCTGCTTCAGATCTGCCTTATCGACAATAGCTTGAGCCACTCCAGGGTTTTTGAGTACATGCTGTCCCATGTCGGTATTCATCTTGAAGATGTTGTTCGCGGCCGTGGTCTTCGCTGCAGCCTGAGCGTAGGGGCTGGTTTGCGCCGCGCCATTGCGCTTCTTCGACAGTACTTTCGGCATGACTTTGAGTCGTACTTTCACATATAGAGGTGGTAAGAATGTTTCGAGGAGAACCGCCATCAACAGCAGGTGTAATGCATCGTGAAGGTGGGGCGTACAACTTTTCTGACCTAGCGGTGGCTTATCGATAAGGTAAGGCTACGGCTAATATTAAGTTGGGTAAAAGACTCCGCTGGTCCATGCGACTGCATAAAAGACTCGGATGGTAGTCGGCCCGTAAAAAAGACTCGGATAGTCTCAATGCCGACGCTAATTGTGATGTTGGTGACAGCAAGGTGGAATTGTGTAGGAATGGGTGGTGATGGCGATGGCAGCGAGGTTGAAACACACCAGAATTTTGGCGACAGCGACGTGTTTACTAGAGACAAAATAGTTAGCGTCGGCATTGAGACTATCCGAGTCTTTTTTACGGGCCGACTACCATCCGAGTCTTTTATGCAGTCGCATGGACCAGCGGAGTCTTTTACCCTATTAAGTTTGTCTCGTCTGGTATTGGCTTCGAGCACGCTAGAAGAACCTACGCCCAAAGTTATTCGTGAAGAGTCACGAGTATGTCAGGTCGCAAAGATTTTCTCAGTCAGCCTGCCCCGGAAAACTACGTTGCGGGTCTCGGTCGAGGTGCGACAGGTTTCACGACAAGGTCAGATCTTGGGCCAGCGCGTGAGGGACCAAGTGAGGAGCAGATCAAAGAGGCTCTTGCCAAGCGTGCAGCACAACTAGGTGCTGCACCACCGACAGCGTATGGCGCGACTGAGAAGAAAGACGAAAACGAGGATGATGACGAGCGTTTCCAAGACCCGGAAAATGAAGTTGGCCTGTTCGCCAACGGGGCTTATGACAGAGACGACGACGAGGCAGACAGAATATACCAAGAAGTGGATGAGAAGATGGATAGGCGGCGGAAGATAAGAAGGTTGGTCTGCCGCTCTCCTAGTTCCCCGTCTGTTTTTGGGCTGTCGAGGCAAATGGTTTATCATATGTTATGGGTTTTCCTGGATAGATTACCGACTTGAGACCTCTCCACACGTATAGGGATGCACGGGAACGACAGGAACGAGAAGAATATGAGCGAAATAATCCAAAGATCCAGCAACAATTCGCCGACCTCAAGCGATCACTGGCCAGCGTCTCGGATGAAGACTGGGCGAATATACCGGAGGTAGGGGATCTTACTGGCAAGAATCGACGGTCGAAACAGAACCTCCGGCAAAGATTCTACGCGGTTCCCGACAGTGTCATTGCTGGTGCAAGAGATTCGACGCAATTCGAAACGACTTTGGCAGATGACGGAACACAGACAAACGGGGCTGGAACGGACAACGTGGACGGAACGATGACGAATTTCGCGGACATATCCGCTGCTCGTGACAAAGTACTTAGGGTCCGTCTTGATCAGGCAGCACAAGGATCAGGGACGGACTCCGTGGCCGGTAGCGCTACGAATATTGATCCTAAAGGTTATCTTACTAGTCTCACGAAGTCAGAGCTAAAAGCTGGCGAGGTAGAGGTTGGAGACATAAAGCGAGTACGAGTCCTGTTAGAGTCGGTCATCAAGACCAATCCTAAGCACGCGCCGGGGTGGATTGCTGCAGCTCGCCTGGAAGAAGTCGCCGGAAAAATTGTCGCAGCAAGGAACGTCATCGCAAGAGGATGCGAATTCTGCCCAAAGAGCGAAGATGCATGGCTCGAGAACATCCGTCTGAACGATAATCACAATGCCAAGATTATCGCAGCAAACGCGATCAAAAACAATGACCATTCTACTCGGCTCTGGATCGAAGCAATGAAGCTTGAAAGCGACCCGAGAGCGAAGAAGAGGGTCTTGCGCCATGCGATTGACCACATCCCACAATCAGTAGCAATATGGAAAGAAGCAGTCAACCTGGAAGAAAATCCAGATGATGCCCGATTACTGCTAGCCAAAGCTACTGAGATGATTCCCTTATCCGTTGAGCTATGGCTGGCACTTGCGCGGCTTGAAACACCGGAAAATGCGCAGATCGTGCTTAACAGAGCACGGAAAGCTGTCCCGACTAGTCACGAGATTTGGATAGCTGCCGCAAGACTACAGGAACAGATGGGCAATCACAAGGTCAACGTGATGAAGCGTGCTGTTCAGTCCCTCGTTAGGGAGTCTGCCATGTTGAAACGGGAAGAGTGGATTACTGAGGCGGAGAAATGCGAAGAAGAAGGTGCGATTCTGACCTGCGGGGCAATCATCAGGGAAACTTTGGGTTGGAGCCTGGATGAAGATGATGATCGGAAAGAGATATGGATGGATGATGCGAAGGCAAGTATCGGGCGAGGCAAATTCGAAACAGCACGAGCCATATACGCTTATGCGCTTCGAGTCTTTGTCAACAAAAAGTCATTATGGTTGGCTGCAGCGGATCTCGAACGGAACCATGGGACCAAGGACGCCTTATGGCATTTACTCGAGAAGGCCGTGGAAGCGTGCCCACAGAGCGAGGTCTTGTGGATGCAATTAGCGAAGGAGAAGTGGCAAGCGGGAGAGATTGATGATGCCCGGCGAGTTCTCGGCAAGGCTTTCAATCAGAATCCGAACAATGAGGATATTTGGCTAGCAGCGGTCAAACTGGAAGCCGACAACCAACAGACTGAACAAGCCCGGGAGCTTCTGCAGGCAGCTCGTCAGGAAGCTGGCACGGACAGGGTATGGATCAAAAGCGTTGCATTCGAACGGCAGCTTGGCAACGTCGAAGCAGCGCTTGACCTCGTCAATCAGGGCCTTCAGATTTTCCCGAAGGCTGATAAGCTTTGGATGATGAAGGGGCAGATTTACGAGTTGGAAAATAAGTTACCACAGGCACGCGAAGCTTACGGTGCCGGCACGCGAGCATGTCCAAAGTCTGTCGCGCTGTGGCTACTCGCTTCGAGACTAGAAGAGAAGGCTGGCGTCGTGGTCAAGGCACGTTCTGTCCTCGATCGGGCTCGCCTTGCCGTTCCGAAGAATGCCCAGTTATGGACGGAAAGTGTGCGTGTAGAGCGGAGGGCGAACAACATAACGCAAGCCAAAAACCTCATGGCCAAAGCGCTTCAAGAGGTCCCTAATTCCGGCCTGTTATGGAGTGAGAGCATTTGGTATCTCGAGCCCAGGACGCAGCGCAAGCCACGAAGTTTGGAAGCTATCAAAAAGGTTGATAACGATCCTATTTTGTTCGTCACCGTCGCACGCATCTTCTGGGGTGAAAGGAGATTAGAGAAAGCCTCAAGTTGGTTCGAAAAAGCGATCTTGCTGGACAGCGATCTGGGAGATACGTGGGCTTGGTACTACAAGTTTTTGCAACAGCATGGTACAGAAGTAAGTCTGATATCCGTACGGTGAGCTGGTCAGGGGTAAATCCTTCTAACCAGCTGATAGGAAAAACGAGAAGAAGTCATAGCCAAATGTGTCCTCAGCGAACCCAAACATGGCGAGGTCTGGCAAGGTGTCGCGAAAGAACCCCGGAGAGCTTCTTCTAGTGTGGAAGAAATCATGAAGATTGTAGCCAGTCGGCTGGAATAATGTACTGTCAGCTTTGGTTCTCTTCTCGAAGGGCGTAAGGATTAGCTACGTTGGCCACTTCTAATGGCTTGGGGGCGTTGATTGCGCATTTTCTATTGCGACGCATCCAGCGGCGTACTTCGGGCTTAGTCTTATATTCGTTGCCCCTTTCTTGGCTCTTTTCGTTGCCCATATCGCGGCGTCAAACTTGTCGGCAGACCGGTGGAGATAATCTTATTACTTGTCTGGGACGGGTCAATCTTGATTCACGCACTCAGTCCTCGACTGGTTCCAGTCCCAGCCATGGCCTGTTGCTAGACTTGGCCCGGCACTCTACTCTCAGCCCTCGGCTTCCGTCTCCTGAACGAAGGCTGCAAGAATCACCTCAATCCGCGGTCGTAGGATGTTGTAGCGATTTGATGTGGACCCTGGGCTATGTAAGACTTCAATTCTAAGCAGTCCCGGAACACCTGTAGTCACATTGATCCACAGTTCAAGATGTCTGTCTCTCAAGTACCGGATATGTATCGATTAATCCGCAGCGTTAGAGTACACCTATCCATCCTCCTGTATACCAGAAAACGTTAAATCAGGCGATCGTACTGGGTATCTATCCTACCATACCACCCATCCCATGGACCCCGACCACATGCGACCATCCCAACGCCATAAAACTATCCACACATGAAAGTCATGGCAAACCCACATTAAACTCAGCTCTGCCGTGACGCCGTCCATGGCTCCATGCAAATACCAACCCAGACGGACGGGAACCGAAACGTGACCGTCACTCAAGAAGAGCAATCAATCACAGCTCGATCGCAAGACAATCATCCAGCAGCGAGTTCAGCTTATCCCTGTCCGTTGACCCACCTCCCTCCCACCCCCAATCCGACTCGTCGATCGACGGCTCATCGCCAGTCCGGCCATCGACATCCATCATCCCGTTCGTCCCCACCTCAACTCGCAAGGCCTCCTCGATCAACTCTTCCCTCCTCCTCTCCTCCTCCAGCTCGCCCTCGAAATACCCGCCCATGACCCTCTCGACAATCAGAGGCATCTGGCCGAGCGCACAATCGCCGATCTCGAGCGCCAGCCGCAAGTCGCTCATGCCCAGCGGTCGTCGTCCGTTCGCCTCTTTCACCTCCACCGGTAACATGCCGTTCCCCGCGCTCCGCGTGACTTCACCTCGGAGCCAGCCTTCCTCCTCTCGTTCCAGTTGCCGCTTGTAGCGTTTCGTCATGATCCCGCTGTTGCTCCCTGCGGGCACGTTGCTTCTTGTTCGCCCGAAGATGCCGGAGAGGACTTCTTTGACGAAGGTTTCGGTCGCGGTGGCCATGAACTCGGCGCATGGGATGGAGCAGCCGCTGACGAGGGACTCCTCGTAGCATATGGGGACCATGCGGCCATGGATTGTTACCGCGTCGGGGAACTCCCCGGTCTCAGATGCGAGAGGTTGAGAGTAGCGTTTGCGTATTTCGAGATCCCAGTCTAGCAGGGTTGGTAATCAGCTTCGTAGTAGGGAAGGAAAAGGAAGCTTACTTGTCTTGTTCAAACCCCCCGCACTGGCTGGCACGATATCTGGGAGCTTGATCTGCTTCGCCTGATGGTACTCCATGAATGTGTTCGCATATGTATCATAAGGGTCAGACTGTCACAGAACAGTTCCCGGTCAGCCATCGTAATCCGCATATTATATCCTCCGCCCCGGATCCTTTTCACAACCAGGGCTGCACATACATCGGGAATATCTTTCAGTCTCCGGCGATCTCTTGCTGGTAATTGCATGACCTCCGTCTTCAGTCTCTGCTCCGCCGCATCCCCGGACACCGGTTTCGACAACACGGTCGGTTTGTCATTTGCAGAGACCCAACCGGCAACCCCTTGATCTGGAAGGTCGCGCGTGACATTGCCATAGATGGCAGCAAACAGCTGATTGTGAAGGTGTTCTGTGGCGGGATCTGAGGTGATATAGTGGTCTATTTGATTCGCGAGCTCGTTTTGGTTGAGATGGCCTGGGATGCGGAGATACGTAAGCTAAGGTTCACAGTGTGCGGAGCCTCGAGGTTTCGCCAAGAAAGGTCAGTGGCCCCTACCAAGAACAAAGAGACTGATGGCCTCCTTATATTCTGCCCAGTGCTCTCCTATTGCAGCCCGCAAGCTTGTATAAAGCGGCTCAAGGTCGATGCGTTGGGCAGTGTTGATTGTTTTCGCCGGCTTTTGTGCTGTTGGCGCGGAGGTCACAAGTGACTTGCTAGGGATGATGGGTGTGCCCGAAGGCTGTAGGATGGAATCGGAGCGGCTTAGGGCTGCTGGGTCAATGTCGGGCATGGTGAGTAAGGTGAGTGGGATGGGGGGCGCATCAACAATCCGGGCCCTATCGCAGCTTCATCTGAGATGCTCAGTATCCAGGAATGATGGAGTAAATATCTCCGCAAAAGCAAATCCTGTTCAAGATCGTGTAACTGTTGGGACTGACGGTATGGTTTGCAGGGTCGTTGATACCCCACAAAGTGTGAGCGGTGATCGCCGTCGTAGCTGCGGAGCCGCACCTAACTAACGTAGTGCCTTGCTTTTATTTGGACGGTGAGCCAGGATCGACCTCTCTTGTATCAATGAAACATAAGTTCAAGTGGGTGTGAGCTACAGAGATATCTATTTACAAGAGGCACGGGTATTATCCTTCAGAGCGAAAACGCTGCCGTCCACAGGCACGATTTGGACACCGTGATAGCCCTCAACCCCGCCACTGTGCCACGAACATTTCCCTGGCACTGGGCATCATAACTTTGCGGTGTGTCTTTGTACCTAGTAATCCTTATCATCTCAATTTCAACGAATGCTCATTGATCGAACCAAATATTTTCTCCATCTCCAAGGCCACCTCATTGATTTCTCTCGAAAGCTGCCCAGTGACTAGTGCTATACCGGACGCTCTCATCAGTATTTGAGGACGATAGGATACTGCAAACGGCCTTACCGTACGCATACAGGAGCGCAAAATCCTCGTCGTTCATATCATCAGCCAGTCCTTCGTTCTTTCTGTAGCAGAAGATCTTCGCCAGGAGTTTATCACGCGCATGCTCAGTGTTAGGCATCGTATCATTCAAAGGAAATTCTAGCTTCATTGATGATGCAAGGACTACAAACTCGTTATCATCGTTGCTCCAAAACCCCGTGAAACTTTTCAGACATACCTTGGAACAAGTGACTGATCCTAGCACACAACTGTGCCCGTTCATCAGCTGTGGACCTTATAATCTTCGCCTCGCACTCGGATGCTGTGGGGTTCTTCTTGATCAATACGTTCATCGCGTGGAACGCATCCAGCATTCTACGTGTGCATTTTAAGACCCTGCCATAAGATGCATCGGGAAATGACCCATTGAGTTCAAACTCGGAGGCCGCTGCACTTCGAAGAGTCTCGAGTCGAGATAGGAAGCGCTGGAGTTCGAACTCCTCGCTCAAGATCATATATGCATTGGACGATTTGCCTTCCAGAAGGGTGGAGAGTGGATCGCGCTTCCATATCAAGCCCATTCGCAGCCACAAGAGGCTCAAGCCGTCCTTGAACCTGCTACGAGCACTAATTGGCCAGACCAGTCTTGTGACGATCAAACCCCAGAGACAACCCGAGAGAACAGCAACTACCCGGTGGAGGACGATCTCGGATATAACTGGACTAACGCCACCTTCATCATCACCATCTTCTGCGTCTTTGACAGAGAGTGAATACGCATAGAGCGCGGAAAGGTTGTATGTCAGCATAATGAATCTACCCATTGGTCCCTTGTCCTTGACAACAATGATGTAAGAAGTCCACAACGACACGAGCCATCCGAAGAATGCAAGAACATAGGCGTTGCCGTGCGAAGTGATCCATGCTACCACTGCACATACAGCTCCGATGCATGTACCCAGGAAACGGGAATAACCGGTTGTGTTCGCTGCACCTATCGTCATGGAACATACGAGCATATATGATAAGAGGCCCCATTCACCGCGCCAATGTTGATATACTGGCCGGGATGACGTTACAAACGAGGGCAACGCATAGAGCGCAGCACCCGCGCCAACTTTGATGGCGAACTTGACGTCGTCCCTAGTCAGCAGACGGAGGGCTGCCCGGACTCGGTCTGTGTATGCCAGCTGCTGTCGTGGCTTTTCAGACTCAGCAAGCTTTCGTTTTCTCCGTTCTGTGAGGCCAGAGGGTCCAATAGCTGGATCCGTTCTTTCCTCTTGATCGGACACCATATAGCCTTCTGCGACAAGTATTAGACCCTTTTCACTCTAAGCTATCTGCATATCATAGTAAGGTTACTTATGATGATTCATGCTTACCAGAATCGGCGGATGTCCGTGTCCTTCGCCAAAATTTAGTCCATTGCCACGATCGACCCAAACGCCTCTCGTCAACCTCCAATTTTAGATCGTCTAAGATCTCGAGATAAACTTTCATTTCTTCGGCGAATTCTTCCAAGGAGTGACTGAAGTGTCCGCAACTGGCCGCGACTTCTTCAAAGTCAGCCTCAACCTCGGTTGAGTGGGCCTTCTTTAGTTCAATGTCTTTGTATAGCGAGGAAAGGGCTTTCTGTCTTGCTCTACAGTGTAGTTCAATAGCTTGGGTCAAGCTTGCTCTGAAATTGCTGTTCACGGCTATCTCGAATGCCGGGCTTGGCCCGTATGGCAGCTCATCAAGAATTTGTTTGAGAGTATATGCCAGTGATTTCTGTCAGATCTCGTTAGCTTCAATGAAAGTATCGGATGAATATGTCCAGACGTACTAATGATGGTCCTAAATGCGCTATGAACCTGGAGAATATCTCTGCTGGTGATTGCACGGTAGCCGGATCGCTGTCACCGTCTGCTGGATGCTCAAGCTTTACACTACCCGAAGTATCTTTAGCCCTCCGCGCCCCCTCCAGGGTCCCTTCATTGACAGCTGGGACTCCGTCCTCCTCTGCTGACGACAGCAAAGTTGGTGAAGAGTTAAAGTAGTGCATATCGGTTGTGCCGTAACTCGCATCGTTTGGCGTAGCAGCGCGTGCTGTTGGTTGCTGCGAAAGTATGGTGAACTGCGTGGAAGCTGCACTCCTCAGACCGCCAATACCATGTGCAAGTCGTTGCATGCACTCCACCAGTCTAGCTTCGATTCCATACTCCCTCTCGGTTCCCAAGACATAGTGCTCAAACCTGGCCTCCCGCAGGTTCTTGTCGAGAGACGCGAAACCGGCTCTGTACCGCTCGGATGCTCTGATAGAGGGTACTCGTTGGAGGTCTTCCTGTGAGCCAGATAAGAAGCTCCTTGTGACCAAGGCGAGCATCTCTGCGAACGAATCGGTAAGCTGTATCAGGTTGATCTTTAAATCCCGTCGAGCCGATACCGGGTTGATGAGAAAGCAAACCGCGGTGGTGGCAAGGCAACCCATAAGGACCATCTTCATCACTTGCACCATCTTGTCGTTGGAGAAGTGGCCCGCTTGCACAGCGCCTTCTTTCGTCAGCACCGTGATGATGACCAATGAGGCAAGCGAGCAGCTGACGTTGACCAGAGGATTTCGTAGTCTCTGCTTGATCCACCCCACAAAACCTAGACCTCCACCACAAAATACCACCAAGACGATAGCATGACCAAGAGTGGTCAAACCCAATTTAGCATCGAAGAGTGTGGAGATCCCCATGCTAGTAAAAGAGATGAAAACCGCGTACGCGAAAGCCACCAGTGCCAGAACGACAGCTTCGTACATGCTGCCTTGTGACCGGGCCGGATGAAAGTAGACCGTGACCGTAGCTGTGAGGTGCTTGCCGTCTTGGCTGCCCAGAAAACCAGCGATGGGCCCAACGAAGGTCGCCAAGCTGCCTAACAGATATGCCAAGCTGCACTTGAACACTCCTCGACCTGTCTTCGAAGTTGCAGAGGACCATAGCCATCTAGCCCCACCCTTCCCAGCTTCCTCGAACGTGCGCAGGGTACCAGCACGCGAGACACTGGAGGACGGCCGCCTCAGCAGCGGGGTCCTGTCGTCAGAAGAGCCATCCCTGCGGTATCTAGCCGCCAATTCAGGCTCTCGAAACGTTACGTTGCGTCGTGAGCGTTCGCCCGTCTTCGGAAGAATGAGGGTTGCATTGCGAAGCTGAGCAATGGTCCTTAGCTCAATTGCTCAGCCAGATAGGGATATCAGCATACAGTAGGTCTCAAAATACGACGGACATTCACTGAGGACGGTTCTCCATTCAAATCAGACATCACCAGAAAGTACTATCATAGTGTGGAGTGACGTTAGGCTTGCGCCAGGAAATGAAAAAATACAGTCGTCAATACCTCAAGGTCGAGTCAAGCAACAGGGTACCTAAGGTAGGTACGCAATTAAGGTTACCTGCATTACTGAAGATCCCGGGGTTGGAAGCTCACTGTCAGATCTACCAGCGGGACTAGCCGGAGCTTTACCTTATCCAGCCTGCCTACCCCAGAGCCCAGGAGGTACCTTCACTTCCGCTACAGAACCGTGGAGACAGAGAAAGGTCTGATCAACCATAAGGTATCATAGATGACCAGAGGGCACATACTCGTGGCTGAAAGGGGTGAAATTAGATCTGTGGAAAGAACATTATATCCCATCTAATCTAAGCCTTTGACTTCCCATACCTTTACGGCAGCATCAGCACCCACACTCACGACCTTCTTCCCGCCATCGATCCATGCGACTCCGTTGACCCCGTCTTTATGTGCGTTCGCAGCCTTGATCCGCACGCCTGGACTGGCTAAGCTCCAGATAAAGATGTTGGTATCCAACCCTCCGCTAGCCGCATGTGTCCCTTTGGGACTCCATGCTATAGATGCTATCCTGCCCGTATGTGACGACCAACGGTCTGTAGCAGTACTCCAATCCACAGTATTGTAGACCTTGAGCTTACCAGACGTCGTTCCGACTGCTAGGTGGGAGCCATCATGGGAGAATGCCAAAGAGCTTATCTGTGATGTGAAACCCTTGAGCTCCGTTACTGGCTCCAGCGTCTTCGACGAGGGCGAGTAGACGTATACAACGTTGTTGTTTCCGCTTACTGCAACCAGTCTCGAGCTCGCCGCAAGAGCAGTAGGTTCGAATCCCAACTCCTGCTCACCTGTCTTCTGACCGTCTTGGTATAAGCTCAAGCCACCGTTCGTGGCTACCAAAGTGGTCTCGCCTGACGTTGCAATTCCTTTCGGCTGCCCCGCAAGCTTGATTGAGCCCCCAATGAACATGTTTTGGGCGGCATCGATCGATCGGAGCGTATCATCCCAACCAATGCTATACAGTCGACCCGCACCCTCGGAAGCCGATGTGATGCCGGACACGTAGCTGGTATGGGGCTCGCCATCCACGCTCATGCCTAACCCATCACCCGCATTCCAATCACATATGCGACCATCAATATCGCCAGTCCACAAAGTCTCGTGTCCACCAAGTTGCGCACTCCGCGCTAGAGACGTGATGTTTTTCTGATGTCCCTGAATCACCTTTACCGGTTGTCGGCTGCCTTCCGCAAGATAGCTTAGATCGCCTGCGAGGTTAAGACTGATTACAATACCGTCGGTCCTCCCTCCCGGCCATACTACACCAACTTGATGATCCGGGATACTGACAGAACCACTTTCACCCATCCTCCAGCTTTGAACCACCTTGCCAGCTTCGACGTCCCAAAGCTTGACGGTCTGATCTGCACTCGACGTGGCGAATTTCTTCGAGTCCCGCGACCATGACACACCGAAAATGCTTCCGTTATGTTCGCCCTTCCCTATTTGCCCCTTGGCCTCCCCACTTTTTCCGTCATACAACCATACTTTCCTATCTGCACCTACGCTGACGAGGTTTGCGCCGTCGGGGCTGAACGCCACCCCATATATAAAGTTGCTGTGTTGTCCTCTGAGGCTTGTGTTGAATTTAAAGGGAGCACCGTGGTAGAATACAATGCTTGTATCATCGCTCCCCGTCGCCGCACGCAGAGGTCTCTGCTGCCGTATGGAAACACTGTTGATTTGCGAGCTGTGACCGGAGATCTCGCCCACGGAGTTGCCGCTATCGGCCGTGAAACAGTGCCCGAAGCGTTCTTTGCCATTACCGACCGCTATGATCCGTTGCGAGTCCCCATCCCAAGCCAGGTCGTTGATGCGGCCGCCAATGATATGGTACTCGCCCTTTGTGGCGCCTTCTCCCACGCCGTCCCAAACTCTTACGGTCCCTGAGACATCACCGCTCGCAACGTAATACCCTGATGGTGAGAACCGCGCGACCGTTGTCTGAGCGGTGTGCCCGGTATACTGTGTGCTGATGGCGGGGTTGTCAATTGATCGAAGAAAGATGGATTTATTTGACTGAAGCGTTGCAATAAGTCTTTGAACATCTATGACATTATAATATGTGTGCCGGACTATTGACGCACAGCGTAAGCAATCCGCTCACCCTTTGGATCTGCAGACAGTTGTGTTGGTTGCCCTCGCGTTGTCGATGGCGCCGCCGCCCAAATAGCGTCTATACCTGGTCATTATTGCCAACGTCTCAGCGTTCATGATTGACTTACGTGTCGTGATAGACATATTATCGAGTCCGAAAGGAATGCTTGGAGTTTGGCCTGTATACAATCATACGCCCCTACTGGATGATCGAGATTTCATGCTGGGGACGCTTCATAGAAGTACGTCTGTCAATGGTGATCACAGAGATGTATTCATGTCGACGATCGCTAATCCTAAGACAGCAGCATCACATACAGTAAAAGGTCTGATCTACAGAAACTATCTCGCAACCCATGCGCGAATAATGTATATTCCGAAAGATATGGCCAGGGTATTTTGGGTAAATATCCATAGGGTGGCAGTTAGGATGGAACGATCTGTGCTTTCTGGTATCAGACCAGATCTTAGGGCTCGACGTTGGATGAACAGCAATCTTCGAGTGGTTCTGTATGCAATGAATCCAGTTCTTACGAAGCATACCGTACTGCACTGGAAACCAAAGTATGTAATCGACCAAGCCGACCGAAAGGCAAACACTTGCTCAATGACCTGAGTGAAACATATTGCTATCTCACTGTGAGCGTGAGGCAATTCAATCGTGGTCGATTACACTCTGTTGTCAGAGGCAGAGTAACGTCTTTGGACTTGACCAACGAGGCTCATCCGGTATCGTATCAACCACATGTTTGCTGCGTCGCAGACTGACTTGTGTTATACAGGGCACTAAGATCTGAGTAGGAACTGAAGAGCTATCGGCTTCGAGGACATCGTTGACAGTAGCAGCTTCTGCATTGCGACGACCTCAAGGCGGATGCTGGGTTCTTTTTACAAGCTGTAACGATGCCTTTCACTGCCACGATTCAGGCAGACGTACGTTCATCAGCGTCTGGCTCCTTAGCCAAGAGCGGGACAACCTTGCTCAGCAACCCCAATGCTTCACGAGAACGTCGCAACATCATGTTCAGCTCCATTTCGACAGAGCATCCGGATGAGGGCCTCATTCTCTTTGAGATCGGAGCGGGCAAAGACTGTCTCGAAGCGTTAGGCACACCCTCAAATGTCTTCTTTGCTCGTGTCAATTACGAAACGCTCTTCTTTAACAAGCTGGCTCCGAAATAATATGAAAGAGACTCGAGCACGATCGAGTGCTCCATGTATATATAATTACAACGAAGCAACATAAAAAAGTATCCGCAACACCTTATGGTCCATAGTCTAGCATTTTCGAGCTAATACATGGCTGTTTGGAGAAGAAATTTGTCCAGTAACAGAGCAGACATAGGCTACAGAGCCCCTGCTCCATAGGAGATTGTTGTGTGTAAGAGTTACAAAGCTGGTCGCCAGTTCGTCTCAGTTACAGGACTACCTTTGGAGTACATTAGAGAATGTCTGCCCTTGGGTTCTAGAATGGCGCTTGTTTTGTTCAATCAGCAGTATCTCAGGATGCTTGTGGACACTCGGCATCAAGCCCATGCCGATCGATCTTCTTATAGCCTTAGCTATCCTCCTTTGATTGACCGCTCGTAAGCCTGTGTCGGAGGAGTGTTTGATACGGCCCATCTCGGTCATGTACTCTCCCATTATCGAGAAATTCTACTCGGCGAACGTTGTTAGCAATCCTCGTAGCCTTCAACGGACAGTACGCACTTTGTAATGCTCCAAGGGGTTCAGGGCGAGTGCATCGAATGCGTCGGTCTCGGGCTTCTTAGCCATCCGCCACTTCCGCATCTCCGCTGAACTGAGGTCATGCGGTGCATACAAATCTCCTGCCTTCCAGCGCCGTGTCAGGAGCTTCTGCAGGCCAAGCCTCTGGACATATTCTTCGTATCTCTCGAGCGACGCCCGGCGTCCTGTATAAGTGTTCGCTAACTTTTTAGCGCCGCTCTCTCTTTCGGCTTGCCTGGACGGTCGAGACAACTGAAGCCCCTTGCGTGGTGGCTGACCTATAGAGCTTGGGTGAGATCAAGGGTTCGCGGAAGGAGTCTTCAGAGGAAACCTACTACTGGTTTGTTCCCCAAGCTGGACAGTCTTCGTAGATGAGAACGGTCTGCGAGATGATCTCGAGCTTACTGATTCTACCAGAGCCGCTAAAAAGGGTATTCGTGGAGCCATGAGGTGATGGCTCACACCTCGAGGTTTCCGGAACTCTGGGATCGAGCCCTCCTCTCGCTTCCAGAGCCTTGGCGTTCTTGAGTTCTTGGCGTGTACTGTAGGCGAGCCGCGGGATTAGATGGGGAGGCTTCATACATACAGTACCTCACCCGTAAACGTTCATCCTCGTATTCCTGTATGTTATATGCAGTTCTTCCACATATCTTTGTCAAACTTTGAAGGCCATTGTCGATATTTGGCTCGTCGAGACTTTCGCCGCCTGCATCCTCCATCGAAAACCATGCGTTGAGATTTCAGTCTGACAACAAACTCCCCACCATGCGGTCACATCTTACACCGAGGATCTTTAGACAGATCTTGCACAACGAACCCTACGCACATTCACAATGCTTCTACCGCTCACGCTCACTCAGTCACTCCCAAGTTCTGGTCGTTCGACCTTGCTCACGGAGGTTGATCTTTGGCTTTTCCCGCAAACCGCAACGCGAGACCAAAGAGGCAGACATCGACCCAGGTCATGGGAAGATGTTGGAGTTGAGCACAACACTCAAGACGCACGTTAGACCTCCGCCAACTGCAGAACTTGTGCAAGCGTTCAATGCTTTCTTCCGATCAAGTCAAAAGTCTCCAACGCCACTGGAGGACCTCAAGATCTTCCACGCAATCAATACCTTTGAATACCTGAAGGACCAGAAGAAAGGCGAGGGGATCGCCTTGCTGTCGCTAGAGGACATGCAAGTGGCACTGAATGCTCTTACACGGATACCCGGGAATAATCAATATGCAGCGCACAACAAGTTGGCTAGGATGCTGTTCGAAGAGATCAACCGTGAGAAGGAGGGAGAACTGGGTGACCCAGCTGAAAGTGACTCACTTGGCACAAAACATATTCTTTCTTATATTCATGTTCTTACTCAGACGGGAGATTCTACGGATGCTCGCGAGGTGGTCCAAGAATGCTGGAGGAGCCATCTGGAAGCCGGAGGCAGGCTTCCCTGGATGCATGTACTGAAGGGCTTTGCAAGAGAGAAGAATGAAGGCGAACTGTTGCATACTATTAAAATAATGGAAGGCTATGGGGTTCCGTTCGATGCAAAAACGCATCAAACGATTACAATCTTCTATGCTACGAATGGCGAGCTGGAAGCGACGAAACAATGGTACACGCGACCAATAGCTGATGGGGGAACGCCAACGCAACATACGAATGCTTTCGTCCTCAAAATGTGTATAAACAAGAACGACCTTGCTTGGGGTGAGCCGATCTTCAAATCCATGCTGGAGACCAATCCTGACAAGAGGGCTTGGAACATTTTCTTTCTCTGGGCCGCGGCCCAAGGTAAGGGAGTGGACGAGATCGAACGGATGATGGAGGTGATGGTCCGGAGGAACGACGGTAAAAATACTCGGCGACCCGATATTGAGACCATCAATGGGTTGATCGAATACGCGAACTCAAAGAATGACCCCTACACCGCCGAGAGATACGTCGCCCTGGGTCAGAAATGGAACATCATGCCTAACGCTCAGACGTATATCCTCCAATTGGACTACAGAATCAAAGTCGGTGATATCGACGGTGCCAGAGCAGCCTACAGCAAACTCCAAGCCGAAGAAGTCCCCGAGAATAAAGACCTCCCCTTCATCAACAAACTCATCGTGGCTCTGTGCTCTGCCAAGCGTGTCGATTACGAGGCGGTAATGGCAATAACCGAGGACCTCAGGGAACGTAAGACCCGTCTCGAACCAGACGCCGTCCGTGCTTTGTGCCTTCTTCATCTGCAGCGTGATGAGTTGCACGATGTCATCGATCTTATGCGGACACACGCTTTCCATTACAACCTGGAAGAGCGCACTCGGATCCTCGACCTCTTCGAGCAATTCTGCCTGGATCGGAAGAACAGCACCTCGCGAGCATGGGACGCGTACACTATCTTTCGGCAGATATTCGAGGACGCCACCATCGAAACCCGCACCCTGATCATGAACGATTTCTTCGCGCGGGGCAGGGCCGACATGGCGTGCCATGTCTTCGGACACATGCGGCAACACTACCGGCCAGAACGTCGCCCGACGGTGGACACGTACATTCAGTGTTTGGAAGGCATAGCCGGCGCGGCCAAGCCCGAGGCGCTGCACATGGTCCACAACATGCTGAAGATGGATTCTGGGATCGAACCCACCACTCGACTGTACAACGCCCTGATGCTCGCGTACACGGCGTGTGAAGAGCCGAATCGGAGTCTGGAGTTCTGGGAAGACATCATCAACACCAGCGAAGGGCCGACGTACAATAGCATACAAATCGCACTGAGGGCTTGTGAGGAGGCGCCTTTCGGCGACCGAGAGGCGAAAAGGATCTGGGCGAGGTTGAAGAGGATGGACATTGAGATCACCAAGCAGATTTACGCCGCGTATGTGGGCGCTTTGGCTGGTTCCGCGCTCTTGGACGAATGCAAGAAGTTGGTAGAAGAGATGGGGAAGGAGGTGGGAAGCGAGCCGGACAGCTTGGTGTATGAGACATCCCCATCCAACATGAGCATAAGGCGCTAACAGTCACCTCAGACTAGGCACTTTCCACAACGCCATTGTCGGTGGAGACAACAAAGACGAGGTCCGAAGATGGGCGGCGGAGAAGTATCCGGAGGCTTGGGAGCAGCTGCTCCAACTCGGCCAGTACCCGAGACGATCGAGAAGGGATGGCGAGAAGATCTTCAAGCTCAATCGGGTTGTGAGAGCCTAGTAGGAGTCGTCACGCAAATCTCTTCGATACTGCATAGCGGATGGAGTTCGGGTGATGGGTGGAACCGGGTGATCTCACTTGGGTTATGATCGATGCGCACAATGGCTCTGTTGATGATCTGTATATATTGTTTCGTATCTATAATTCTGTGTCGTGCATCTTTTCACATGCGCATTTGTTTCTGATCGTAGGATATTGCTCTTCGTATCCATGCCACACTACATGTCAGACAGTCGGTCATGGTTGCTTGCAGGCGAGACGGGTTAGCCCTTCCGACAATGTCATAGCCTTGTCGTCAAGATGTTTCACTGTACTTACAATGTTGAATCTCCAACATTGGTTCATCCATCGGTCATTGAACCAGTTATTGAATAATCAATCATTTGACCTCGCCCTATTTACCACCTCTCCATGATTGCCATCAACCTTTCGTGCAAGAAATAGAAGACGATACTAACTCTCACTACTTCAACACTAACGGACAACAACTGCCAAACCCCTACCTGTTCGAACCACAACCATCCAGGCTACCCTCCACCCAAAACGGCTATCGTGATCCACCGCCCCAAAGACGCCCAACGTCACGGACCGCGCGATCCCGCACCTCCGCGACGGCTACAACCTCGTCGAAACCGGCGCCGCCGCCCTCAACCCGACCGACCGACTGGAGAAGACATCGACTTCCTCGTAGGCCCAGGCGCGCTCGTAGGCAGTGACCACGCCGGCACAGCCGGATGCGGGAGGAGAATGTCAGCGGGCAGAAGCTCGTGTATAAACCCTCGGAGACGTCTAGAGGCAATGTGGACGTTCATGGTAGATGCTAGACGCCAGACATCAGCACTACCATCAACTGCAAACACAACCTACACCCCCGCTAAACGCAAACCCAACACCTACCAAACCCAACCCACCAAGTCATCCATCCCACCCCACCCAAACCCCCATCACAACAGATCAAAATCATCCAACCGATCCCGATACCTCAACACATTCCGCCTGATCTTACTCCCATCCACCCACGTAACCCAGTCCTCCAGCCCCCTTGTGACACAAAACCCCGGCTCCGTAACCACCTCCGTCCCAACCCTCACATGCCCCTGCTCCACGAACCTCGTCGCCGCCTGCACCGTGTCGGCCATCTGCAGCCGCGTCATGACGACGGCCAGGCGGCGGCGCGCGAACGCCGACACCGTGATCTTGTGCTCGACGTCGCTGAGCTTGGCGCCGCTGTAGTCGGTCGTCGAGGCGGAGGCGTTGGCGGTCAGGATGCCGAGGTCGTGCAGTTTGGAGAGGAGGAGGGCTTCGTGCCGGGTGCGGAAGGGGTCGGTGGGGGGGAGGAGGGAGAGGCGGTGGGCGAGTTGTCTGGGTTGGGGGTTTAGTGTTGCCCGTGTTGTCCGTGGTTTTGGTTTGTTTTCGGGGGTTTGGGGAGGAGGGGCAAGAGGGAAGGTGCGGTGGTGGTGAGGGGAGGGGAGTGGGGAAGGGGGAGAGGAGAGACGGACCTCAAGCTCCCGCATAGACGGTTGTATTTCGTGTAGTCGTCTGGTTTTTGGATGGCGTAGCGGCGCAGGACGGCTGCGTCGCGGTGATTGTTGTCGGATTTGTAGGTTGTGAAGTCGACTTTGCGAAGAAGTCTGTGTTTGGGAGTTAATTAGACTGTAGGATTAAATAAGGGTGGTGGGGTTAGTGAGGAAGGACAGGATCACAAACTTCTGCTCGTGGTGCTTGAGTTTGCGCACCATTTTGTCGTTGGTTGTGGGTTGTTTGTAGAGTGGTGGTCTTGGACAAGGACTATGGAGATCTGAGAGTTTGGAGGTTTTGCTTAGTCATCTCCTCTTTGACGGGTCTGCCCTTGGCCATCAGGACCAATATTAGAATCTGGCATATTCCAACCGCCTTCACTTCGATGCGAGGCGCAACTTGGCAGCTGATCTGAGTTCTATTCCGCGCTGGCGGACAGCACAACTAGCTACGGGCCACAAGATGTCAACAGTCTATCTAGAGTACTTCGTCCATATCCGCCAATGCTTCAAACCAGCCCACTGGTAGCAATAACTCAAAAACCTCAAAGAAGCCACCCATTCAATCAGGCTCCTAAATCGCGATGCAAGTGACCAATTCAGAATGTTGAACATCTCGGACTCATTAAGAGGCCGAAAATATTTGAAATGAGCGAACCACTTTAGAATTGAAGAGAGAATGTACAAATATCGAAGGTTCATTGATTAGCTTCATGTTATTGCAAAGAATTGAAAGGATATCGTGAGCACGTAGAGCCATAACATATGCAAGTGATAAGGTCGGATGCAACACTCCGCGTCAGTTTGCAAGGCTTCGATGTGAAGGGGAAAGCTAAGCATAAGGTAGGTGTTGATTGCGGATACAAACACGCCCATCGTACTCCGACAAGGTTGAAACGACCCAGGCTGAGTAGCCAAAAGGCACCTTCGCGAGGCCAATCATTCCACTCTCGTAAACTAATGCGGTCAAAACCAAGTCAGCGCGATGCTGACTTACGACGTGGCAACGAAGGCGATTTCCAACGCCAGGCTTCTCCTCGCTATCCAGATGCAGATAGGCTCGCATCCTAAACATCAATCATCTCAGCATCATCAGCCAACACCTCATCCGCTGGACCCCAGTTGCCTTCGAAGATCGTAGCGCCGGCGCGCCTTCGAGTTTGAGCCCAGTGTACCCCAACGGTCTCAAGAATCTGATGCGCGGTCGGTCGACCAGATGCATGAGGTGTGATCATCCAGCGAACGACTCGGTCGAGACCTTGCCCGTTGCTGGTGTCGGTCATGAAGCTCGGCGGCTCGTGAAGTTCGCCACTCCGCATCGACTGGGATTTATGTTCGACACGTGCTCCGTTCTGGTGTTCAAGTCTCTGGTGGAAGACTTTGGGAGACCCGAATTCATCCTCGCCCGAATCGGATCCATAGAAATCCTCGAAAGACCCACCACGTGATGAGAGTGGGTTGCCAGAGGCATCTCGTGGTATGTCGCTAGCTTCCGAATTCCAACTTAGGCTAGGGACGTCGCTTGTATCGCCGTTTCGTAGCTTCTGCCAGGACACACCGTTGTCGGGAAGTACCACGTTGCCAGCAATTTCAAGCATGATCAGGCCAAGGGCAAAGATGTCGGCTGGCTTGTCGTACCTCCCAATGAGGATCTCTGGCGCAAGATATTCCCGATCACCCTCCCCTTCGATGCCCGACTGAGCTGGCCATGGTGTGGCTATACCGAAATCGGCAACTTTGAGGACACCCTCAGAGGTGATCAGTACGTTTGCTGGTTTCAGGTCAAGGTGGATGAAGTCGGAGTGATGGATGTGTTGGACCCCCTGTCGTATCTACATTAGCAGCCACGACAACAGACGTGATGGAGAAGTAGCTCACCAGAGACAGTTCAAGCAAAATCTTCCAGATGCGAAAGTCATCCAGTCTGGCTTTGTCTCCCACACGGGTCAAGAACGCATCAAGGCTTCCTTCTTCGCAAAATTCAAGCTGCATATACAGATGCTCCTTCTCCTCCCAGCTATCCACCAACTCTACCGTATGATCAGACCGACCTAATGCCCTGAGAATACTGACTTCTTGAAGCTTCCGTTGTCGGTCTCGCGCACCGATGTATGGATGCTTCGTCTTCTTGACAGCCCACACTCGATCAGGCAAAGGTGTCTTCTTAGGTGAAGCTCGGGTGATGGAGAACGAAAAGTAGCTGTGCGCTGAGCTTGAATCTGCAGGCCGTGTGACTCTGTATACCTGCGAAAATTCACCGCTGCCTATCAACTCCACCTTTTGAAATCTGGAAGTCAAGCTTGCGTCGACATCAATGTTGACGAAACCGCCAAAGGGCGCAATGCTCGATCGGCGACCACCAAATTTCACGGAATACTCTCGTGAGGCGGTCGGTGTTGCCGGTGGAAATGCGGACGCTTTGCTGCCATCACTCGTTCCCGGTCGCACCATATGGCCTTCGCCATGAGCGGAGATGGACAGCCCGCTCGGATCTGGTGGCAGGATGCTTTCCTTCGGCGTGTGAGGAGACAATTGTTCGTATCTTTCATTGAGCGGGCTTGCTGGTGAGAGGAGACTCGGCTTAGCAACTCTCCCTGAGCGTAGAAGAGAAGGAACAGTAAGAGACTTCTTTGACAACGGTGACGGAGATTGGAAGCTCCGCAACGAACGAGACTTTGAAAAAGATGCAGGCTGAGACGTCTGCGAGGACTTGATTCTTAATGGAAGAGTAGGCGAGTCGTCCACGATGTTATGCTTGTCGCCATCTGGACTCCCCGCCGGTGTTTCAAAGGGAGATAACTTACTGTTTTGTCCAATCTTCGCCGAGCGAGCGCCTTGAGGCGTAGCTGATGGAGTACCGAAGGTACGTCCTGCCGCTTCTTGTCGCAATTTACTCCAGCCGATGCCGTGCGTGCCGTCGGACTGAACGCTTCCTGTTCCGAACGGCTGTTTCGTGGGAGTCGGTGGAAAGTCGCAGTCGGTGCTGGACTGGCTATCGCCACGTCCGGAAGGAGACTGCGAATTATCCTCACCCTCGATACTGACAAAGCTACCACGTCTCGGAATGTTGCCATCCCCAAAACTACTACCAAAAATCCCTATACTCTTGCTGAAGGGGCCGGGGCCGGGATTGGTTGCGTGTGCGTTGAAAGGCGTTGAGGGGGTCCCGAACGAGTGTCTGACCTGGCGAGCTTTTCCAATCGCACTACCCGGGACGGGTACGGCTGCGGTGGCGAAATTTATCGGTCTCTTGCAAGGCGTGTCTGGCATCGCGTTGTTCACGAGATGCGGCTCGTCCATGTTCTTGTTGCGTTTCGATATCAATCCTGTAGACATGAAAGCCGCCGGCAGAGGCTTGGCTAGCTTGTAGTTCTCTGGTGTAGCAAAGGACGATTCTCCTGAAGAGGTCTGGTGCGATAAGAGCTCCTCTTTGATTGGCCTCGCAACTCCTGCCGGGAGCGATTTGGAAAAGTCCAAGGTAGCCCTGGGATGCTCACCGTGGTAGAAAATAGGACGAGGAGCCGGAGCATGTGTGGGAGAGTCTTCAGTCATGGCCGAGCTAGAAGATGAATTCGTGATCGTCTGGGAGAGAGGATGGGGTTGATGGATAGGCTGGCCGCTGGCATTATGCGATCCACTGTTCTGCTGAGACATGACGTGCACAGACGCACTCGGTAGGCTGCCTTGGGCGGAGAACGGACTGTCGCGAGCCATCGGAGGCATGAAGTTTTCGAGAGACATCCGGTGTCGGGTTTTGACGGCATGTCCAGGTGTGGAGAGCTCCAGCGCCAGGTCCGTGTTGGGCTTCGCTTTGGCAAATGTTGGCTTCTCGCTGCAGCGCTGTTGCAGCGTCGTTTTGCGCAAAGAGGAGGATCGTTTCGGCATTGGGGAGGAGAGGGGCGAGAAATCCCGTGATTTTGCGCTCTGTGAGGGCCCTGAGAGTTCGGTGTCCGGGCCATCACTGTCGCCACTCTGGTCGGCTCTTCCAGAAGTGGCGTGATGATAGTCAAAGATGTTGAAATCTGCCCCGAACGATGCACCGTGCATGCTCCTTCTCTTGGCCGATGGACTCCCCGGGTTAGTACGGTCCAAGTCCATAATCCCATCACTCCTCTTGAGTGGACTCGACCGGGCACTATTTGCCCCACTGTTCCCCCTCTCGAATCTGGAAAGGGCATGGTGAGGTGCAAGCGTGGCTTCGGAGAAAACCATACCTGCGCCGCGCGTCACCCTCCCCAACATGAGTTTTTCTGTCGGACTCGCGCTCCTCGTTACTCTATTCTCCGCGCCAGTTCCAGGCCTCGCCGGCGATGACGGAGTTGCATTCCCGTTGTCGGTTGAATCGCTCAGAGCGCGCTTCATCGGACTCTTCGGAGAGGTTCTCGAACGCGCCGACACGCGCATCGGACTCGGTCGTCGCACACAGGATCGGGATTTCTTTGCGCTCGGTGGAAAGGGTACAGCCAGTGGTGACGTCGAGGTCACGGCAAAGGATGAGAAAGTGTTTGCGGAAGTTGCTTTTGACGGCGAAAGCGGAGAAGGCGAAAGGGGAGATTTGGGTGTTGGCGACGGAGATGCCGAAGTCACGAGGCGGAAGGCGGGTCCTCTAGAAGGTGAGCGCGAAAGCGATCGTCGTAGCTGTCGGATGGCCGAAGTGGCATCGACGTGATGGATGTGCGTGGGAGAGGGAAAATGAAGAGTACCACCAACATCATGGTGGTGGGGTGAGTATGTCACAACCATTGACTTAACCCTGGCCCGTCCCGTCTGGAATGTGTGTATGCGTGTGTATGCGTGTGTATGTGTGTTACTGCCGCGCCGTCAACAAGGCAAGGTACCTTATTTGTACCTTGAATCGTGAAACGGGCGAAACGGCAAATCTCTCTTGTGGCGACGCTCTCTATTGACAATGCCGTCACTGCCGTCAATGCCGTTAGCTTGAAACGAGGGGTTGCGTTCCCAATCTGACGGTTGAGGGAGGAAGGTGGAATGTTGTGTCTGAATCCGGTAACTTTAGCGGTCTCAGTCAACACAAAGGATCCGCGTCTGCGCTTAAGAAGTCCGATCAGGTTAGAGTCGAAAGTGAAACGAGTTGCTGAGCGCGCTGTGTAGTGATGACAGGATGAAGCTGAACGTGGCCTTCGTAGCTTCCAATGTTTGTTGATTGTCTTCGGTGATGCCTCGCCTGCCGTCCGACGACTCACTCGCTCGTCACCCCCTCCTCGGCTGCTGCGCGCAAACAATGTGCCGTGCTGCCAATGCTATGTTCTGTCTTTCTTCAACTGAAGATGGCGAACAGGTAGTGGATAAGCGTTTTAGATGACCTGTAAGATGTTGACGTGGAATGCGCCTCAGGAAAAACACGTGCGACTTGCGATTTCTGGCTGGAGGATAAAGCAACTAGGCTGCGGAGGTAGTTGGAAAGAGTTGATGGGGCAAAGTTTGTTGGAAGCTTAAGACAAAAAAAAAGTAGAAGGCGGAGGAGAAGAAAGAAGAAAGCTGTGTATGTTGTTTAGGCACGAAGACGAGGCAGTTGCGGTCAAGGTTGACGCGTGCGTTCCCGTGCTGGAAGGTACGGACTACGGGTAGTCACGAGTATGTACTTTTAGCGTCTCCGAGCGGTAGTTTAGGTTTAGCTTTGTTTACTTTGAGAGGGTGACTAAGGTACGGTAAGGTACGGTCGCCGGGTCGTTCACATTATGTACTTCTTACTTTTTTGTAACTTGTTGACACCAGACACCCGCGGACCCCGAACGTTTAATACCAGGTAATAATAAAGACAACAACCTCGAGACAACAACCTCGAGACAACAACCTCGAGACAACAACCTCGAGACAACAACCTCGAGACAACAACCTCGAGACAACAACCTCGAGACAACAACCTCGAGA
>JAABUJ010000873.1_pt1 | contig 51660 bp, 48 predicted proteins | sample 5559131 | NCBI WGS metagenome assembly JAABUJ01 (sample SAMN10711875, study PRJNA513366) | rock metagenome | isolation source: Antarctica rocks | place: Antarctica: Victoria Land, Mt New Zealand nord | collected 2016-01-07
ATCGTGCGCCGTATGTCTCGATTGTGGCTGGCTCGGCGTCCTATCGCAATCTGCCTTCCATGCTCGAGCGGCTGGAACGTGGCGAGTCGCGCATTACGGGTTTGGACGATAAGAAGACGACAGAGACCTTCGAAACGCCCTTTGTGGCGCGAACCAATGAGCATCGCGGCTACATCACGATCATCGAAGGCTGCGACAAATTCTGCGCCTATTGCGTGGTGCCGTACACACGCGGTAATGAGCGCAGCCGCACGTCAGACAGCGTGGTTGAGGAAGCGGGTCGCATGGCCGATGCGGGCTACACCGAGGTGCAGTTCCTTGGGCAGAACGTGAACTCATACAAGGATCCTTTAGGGAAGAAGACGTTTGCGGAACTGCTGCATGCCGTCGGCACCATCAAAGGCATTCGTCGTGTGAGGTTTACAACGTCGCATCCGCGCGACTTCACACGTGACATCGTCGACGCTATCGATGCCACACCGACCCTATGCGACCACGTACATCTCCCGGTGCAGTCTGGATCGTCTGCCGTGTTGAAGGCCATGGCTCGGGAGTACACGCGGGATTGGTATCTGGAACGCATCGCCTGGATCAAAGCAGCGAAGCGCGATATTTCTCTCACCTCAGACATCATCGTGGGATTCCCCGGCGAATCTGACGCGGACCTTGAACAGACAGCGACTCTGCTGGATCAGGTGGGGTATGACGCAATCTTCGCGTTCAAATATTCGCCGCGCCCGAATACACCCGCGATCTCGATGGCCGATTCGATCCCGGAAGAGACCAAGGTCGAGCGGCTCAAGCTGCTGCTCGACCGCCAGCGCGAAATCCAGCGCGTCAACTACGAACGGCATCTTGGCGAAGTGATGGAGTTGATGGTCGAGGGACACAACGCTGTGCGCAACCAGGTGATCGGACGCAGCACACAGAACAAGACCGTAAACTTCACCACGGGGCAGCCGATCTTTCCCGCGCTCGGTACCTACCAAACGGTGCGGATTACGCAGACGTTTCCGAACAGCTTGCTGGGCGAGGCGGTCTGACATGACTGGCGATCTTGCAGAGGTTGAAGTCCAGATTCGCGGGCTGATGCTGGACCCTGTTACCAACATGCCCATCGTCATCCTGAAGGATGTTGCGAGCGAGTCTGTGCTGCCCATCTGGGTCGGGGTGTTTGAGGCGAACGCAATCGCGCTCGAGCTTGAAAAGACAGCGACGCCGCGCCCCATGACTCACGATTTGCTCAGAAATATTGCAGTGGGTCTGGGTGGAGCGGTAACCCGGGTGGTTGTCAGCGCTCTGCGCGACGATACCTTCTTCGCGACGATCTGGATGGTGCAGGAGGGCCAGACCGTCACCGTGGATGCGCGGCCAAGTGACGCTCTGGCGCTGGCGCTGCGTTGGGACTGCCCGATTTTCGTGTCGCGCAAGGTGCTGCGCGAATCGAAGCAAACGGCTTCAGCCGCCGGCACGGATGTAAGCGCGGACGAACTGCGCCGCTGGCTCGAAAACCTGAATGAGGACGATACCGGCCAGTACAAGATGTAACAGCCGTCTGTTGCCGCCCTGCTACGCAATTCAGAGGAATTCTTCAGTTTCAAAAGCTTAGTTGACGTTGGAGTTTCTGATAACTTAGGAATGAAAGATGCCTGATCCTGAGCGCATTTTCCAGCCCCCAGAGCTATCCTGCCGTGTCCTGCACCTCATTCCCTGGGTTTGAACCCATCGCTCGAAGGAGCACTATGCCAAGCGTATACCGCAATTTTCTTGAGCTTTCCTATGACGAACTGGAAGAGATGAACCTCGCCGCGAAAGACCAGCGCAGGAACCGGGTGGACGCCGGCACACTCCAGGAAGAACGGCTCAAGTACCTGACCGATACGCCGGGAATCAAGGCCGTGACCGTGCTGTTCTCAGATCTCGAAGGCCGTCTTCATATGCTCGACTATGACAAGAAGTTTCTGGTCAAGAGCTATGACAATCTTACCTTTGACGGCTCGTCCATCCGCGGCTTCACCGCCCAGCGCGAAAGCGACCTGCGCCTAGCAATCGACTGGAGCGCATTTTACTGGACCCCGGCGGATATCTTCGGTTCGGGAAAAATTCTCGTCTTCGGCGAGGTGATCGACAAGAACGGCTCGCATTATTCGGGCGATCTGCGCGGCGTGCTCAAGAGCTTTGCGAATGAGCTGTACGAGTCGAACGGCTATACTCTGAATGCCGCCAACGAGATCGAGGGCTTCCTGTTCGACGGCATTGACGCGGAGAAAGCGTTCCTTGATACCGGGCGCTTCGAGTACACCAACACGGGCGGCTACTACCACTCCTTGCCCGGCGACCCGCTGCGCGAGTTCATCGACACCAGCGCCGAAGTGCAGCGTGCGATGGGATTTGAGAACGAGAAGGATCACCCCGAAGTTGCGCCATCGCAGTTCGAAATCAACTACACCTATGGCGATGTTGTCATGGCCGCCGATCAGATTCAGCTTTACAAGCTGATCTGCCGCCAGGTCGCGACCCAGATGGGTTCGACCGCAACCTTCCTGCCCAAGCCCGTAACCGGCGTCAATGGCAGCGGCATGCACACGAACGTGTCCATTACTAAGAACGGTAAAAATCTTTTCTGGGATGCGAATGGCCAGGAGAAGATTTCGAAGATGGCGTGGCAGTTCGTGGACCGGGTTCTGACCCATGGTAATGACATTTGCCTGCTTTTGAATGCTAGCGTGAATGCCTACCGCCGCCTCGATCCACACTTTGAGGCACCGAATCAGATCAAAGCCTCAGCGACCGATCGCGGCTCGATGGTACGAATCCCGATTGGCAATGAGAAGTCGGCGCGCGTTGAAGTTCGCTCGGTCGGTCCGGACGCGAACCCGTACATGGTGCTCTACTCGATCTTCAAAAGCGGGTTGCAGGGCAATACCGCCAAAATAAAAAATCTGCGCCAGGCGGAGCGGTATCTTCCCGATAACATCTACACCGCGCTCGAGGACTTCCGCAATGCGGAGTGGACCACGACACTCCTGGGCGAAGACGTCAAGGCGCGCTATGCCGACCTAAAGCAGGCATCGGCGGACCGTTGCCCGCGCTTGCTCGGAACCGTGGTGAAGCCCTGCGAAGTGCAGTTCCACCACGATGTATATAACCAGTTGCTGTGGGGTCAGTTCTAACGGAGCCGCTTCACGGTGGGTATTTTCCTGAGCCAGAGACAAAGGGAAGACAGTTCTGTGCGTCCAAGGCAGAGTGTCTTCCTTTGTCGGGATCGTAAACCTGCTCTTGCTGCTGCCGGTCTGGCTTACCAATCTCTTTGGCCATTCGAGCGGTCTGCTGCGGTACCACTTGTTCAAGGTTGGGGCCCTGGCCATTACGCCGCTGTTCGCGTTGAAAGCGGCGATCTTCATCGCGATCCTTGTGCTGGCTTCAAACTTTCTGCAGAAGGTAGTTCTCGGACGGGTCTTCCGCCATGTGAGGGTCTCGGAGTCACTGAAGTTTGCCCTTAGCCGCTTTGCGATGTACCTGTTCTTTCTGGGCGGCTTGTTCGTCGGTCTGCAGTCGCTGGGCGTCAACCTCAGCTCACTGGTGGTCTTTGGCGGGGCTGTTGGGGTAGGTGTTGGGTTGGGTCTGCAGAATGTAGTCTCCAACTTTGTAGCAGGCCTGATTCTGCTGATAGAGCAACCCATCCGCATCGGGGACCGTATCGAGACGCAGAACACTCTGGGTGATGTGGTGAGGATCGCAGCCCGGTCAACCTGGATAAGAACGAATGAAAATGTAATTATTATTGTTCCCAATAATGACTTCATCAATTAGTCGGTGACGAACTGGACTGCCAACGATGCTACCGTTCGGATCGACGTTCCTGTTGGCGTAAGCTATGGCTCAAACCCGCAGCAGGTGAAGGAGATCATGCTCAGGATTGCCGCGGCGCATCCTGATGTTTTGCCCTCGCCTGCATCGGACGTCATCCTGACCGACTATGGTGATAACTCAGTCAACTTTCAACTTCGCGTATGGACCGGTACGCGGTCGCATACCCCAGCGATTCTTAAGTCTGACCTTTACTTCTCGCTCTTCGAGGAGTTTGGCAAAGCGGGGATCGAGCTTCCGTTCCCACAACGCGACTTGCATATCCGCTCTTCTGATATTTCGCTTCCGTACAAAGAGCACGGATTGGAAAATCCTTCCCACAAGCCGGCGGACGAGGCTCCAAGACGCTAATCGCCCACATTCTGGCCTTCCATTGTCAGCCGTATTTCAGGATGGTAGTGTTTCGCTTGGAGTGCGGCTCCTAAAAACCGCAACAGGAGTGGAGTCCCATGCAATCGAGCTACAACGGCATTACCGTCCCGGCGAGCGGGGAAGCGATTCAATACAGCGACGGCAAGTTCACGGTGCCGGATCGCCCGATTATCCCTTTCATCGAAGGTGATGGCACCGGACGCGACATCTGGAAGGCCTCGCAGCGTGTATTCGATGCCGCCGTCGAGAAAGCTTATGGTGGCAAGCGCAAAGTCGAGTGGTTTGAAGTGTTGGCGGGCGAAAAGAGTTACCGGCGCACCCAGGATTGGCTGCCCGAAGACACAGTCAAGGCGACGATGGATTTCCGCGTGTCCATCAAAGGGCCTCTGACGACTCCGGTGGGTGGAGGAATTCGTTCGCTCAATGTGGCGCTGCGGCAACTGATGGATCTGTACCAATGCATTCGGCCCGTCAAGTACTACTCAGGTGTGCCCAGCCCGGTGAAGCACCCGGAAAAGCTGGACGTGGTGATCTTCCGCGAGAACACCGAAGATATTTATGCGGGCATCGAGTTTCGCGAGGGCACGCCCGAGGCAAAGAAGTTCATCGATTTTGTGAACGACGACATGCTGAAGGGCAGCAAGAAGAAGATTCGGTCTGATTCCGGTGTCGGGGTCAAGCCAATCTCGATCACAGGATCCAAGCGTCTGGTGCGCGCGGCGATTCAGTACGCGCTGGATCATGGGCGCAAGTCAGTGACGTTGGTTCACAAAGGAAACATTCAGAAGTTTACCGAAGGCGCATTTCGCGAATGGGGCTACGAAGTTGCGTCCGAGGAGTTTCGGGCGCAGACCGTAACGGAGCGCGAGAGCTGGATTCTAGGCAATGTGGAAGCCAATCCCAAACTGACGGCTGAAGAGAACGCAGCGTTGATTGAGCCGGGCATCGAGTTTGCCGCGCCGGAGTTCGGCGAGGGCGTTGTCGCTGAAGTGAAGCAGGTACTTGCGTCCATCAGTGAGTCGCATGGCGGCGGCAAGTGGAAGCAGAAAATTCTGGTGAATGACCGAATTGCCGACTCGATTTTCCAGCAGATCATTCTGCGACCGGAAGACTATAGCGTTCTCGCGACCACCAATCTGAATGGTGATTACATTTCGGACGCTGCGGCGGCGCAGGTTGGCGGGCTGGGCATCGCTCCCGGAGGTAACATCGGCGACGGCTATGCAGTGTTCGAAGCCACGCATGGGACCGCTCCCAAGTATGCGGACAAAGACGTCATCAACCCAGGCAGCGTGATGCTCTCGGGCGTAATGTTGTTCGACTTTATCGGCTGGCCCGAGGCTGCGCGGCTCATCGAAAGCTCGATGCAAAAGACAATCGCGCAGAAGTTTGTGACCTATGACTTTGAGCGTGGGATGCAGGGCGCAACGAAGGTAAAGACCAGTGAGTTTGCATCGAAGATGATTGAGAATATGTAAACAGTCGCGTCAGACTGTGTATTTGAACGGGTCGACCAGGGGGACGGCAAACTGTTCGAAATCCCGAGTATTCCGTGTGGCGATTGTCAGTGCGTTCACCTTTGCAATTGCGGCGATCATTCCGTCAGCAACCAAGTGCATCGGTTTACCCGCAAGTAGACGCGCCGCCTCTCGGCCTGCTTCAGCATCGAGGGGAAGAACGTTCGCTGCGGCAGCGAGACGCGATACCCAGAACTCAAAGGATGCTGCTCGGAGCGGGTCCTTCGGGCGCAATTGCTCAACCCCCATTTGCAATTCGAAAAGAGCAATCGAGGGTATGAACATCGATGCGGTCAAGTGGACGGAGGTAAACCAGGCCAGGACGCCGCCGTGCGGTTTCTGCTTCCGTACCTCCGACAGGACATTGGTATCGAGAAGAAATCTCAAAGCTTTACCGGCTTGCGCATTGCCCAGCTTCCACGTGGTGGAATCGGCAGGTCTCCATCCGGTGCTGAGCGCAGAACCTCGAGCAATCGTTCATTGCTGGCAGGCTGGAGTCGTCTCCACTCCTCAATTGGAACGATAACCGCAGTTTCGACGCCTCTGCGGGTAATCATCTGCGGCCCTTTTCTTTCGGCCTCGTCGATGACTTCGCTGAGTTTGGCTTTCGCGGTTTGAAGCTGCCAAGTCTGCATTCCGGTACTCCAGACTAGTTACCTGACCAGTTTAGCAGGAGTCGTAAAATTGAAATATAAGGGGAGATTGAATGCGTAAGAAAGTAACGATTGTTGGAGCGGGGAATGTAGGGGCTACGGCAGCTCATTGGATCGCGGCAAAAGAGCTGGCAGATGTGGTGCTGCTGGATGTGGCGGAAGGGATTCCGCAGGGCAAGGCACTGGATCTGCTGCAGGCGATGCCCATCGAGAAGCGCGACGTCTCAATCTTAGGGACGAACGACTACGCGGATACTGCGGGCTCGGACATTGTGGTGATCACGGCGGGAATTCCACGTAAGCCGGGTATGAGCCGCGATGATCTGCTGAATACCAATTCGAAGATCATGAAGGATGTGGTCACGAAGGTGGTTGCGGGGTCGCCGAACGCCATTCTGATTATCGTTTCGAATCCTCTCGATGCGATGGCGCAGGCAGCGTTCAAGCAATCCGGATTCCCTCGGGAGCGTGTGATTGGAATGGCGGGCGTGCTGGACTCGGCTCGCTTCCGTACGTTCATCGCGGAAGAGCTACAGGTGTCTGTTGAGAACGTGACCGCGTTTGTTCTCGGCGGACATGGGGACACGATGGTGCCGTTGTCGCGCTATTCGACCATGGCCGGAATCCCGATTACGGAGTTGATCGAAGCAGGGAAGCTGAAGGAGCTGGAGACGCGGACGGCTAATGGCGGCGCTGAGATTGTGAAGCACCTGAAGACGGGCTCGGCTTACTATGCTCCGAGCGCAGCCGCGACTGAGATGGTGGAAGCAATCCTCAAGGATAAGAAAAAGATTTTGCCTTGCGCTGCGTACCTACAAGGTGAGTATGGAATCAACGGATTGTTCGTGGGAGTTCCGTGCAAACTGGGTGCAAAGGGTATCGAAAAGATCATTGAAATCAAGCTGACGGAAGAAGAACAGGCCGCACTGAACAAGAGCGCGGACGCCGTGAAGGAACTCTGCACGGTGATCGGCGTCGCATAGCAGATCAGGGTGATTGCGTGTAATGGACCGGCAGGAGAATCGCCTCTCCTGCCGATTCTGCGTTCTGGAGCGATTAGGATGGAGGCGGTTCAGGAGGTGTGCTTGCGAGAGAAGCAACCGGGTGGAGTGGGGCACGGCGAACTACTGCACCGCAGTCTGGCGGTGATGGCGATCCTTGCAGGTATTGTGGTCGGCTGCGAGTTATTCACAAGCCGTGCGTCACCACTTTTTGGCGATTACGTTGAGTGGACTTACCAGGGTGTGCTGCTGCGGAACCTGTTGCAGGGACACGCAGATGCCGGTTATCTGCTGAAGGATTATCCGGTTCCGAACAGCGTTACAACAATTGCCTTGGGCCTGCTGATGTTGTTTCTCTCATGGCAAATTGCCGCGAAGGCCTGGCTGGTATTCGGAATTGTCCTTGGTTTTTGTTCTGCATTGCAACTACAGCGCGCTGTAGGTGTTACTCAACGTTGGCAGTTGGTCGTGTTCACAGGCGGAGCGATCCTCGGAACGGCTTTCTGGTTTGGCTTCGAGAATTTTCTTCTCGGCACCTTCGTTGCAGTCTTCTTTGCTGCGCTGCTGCTGAGGGGTTTGATCACCGAGTGGAAGTACGGGACAATGCTGGTACTGATTTTCTTTTGCCACATGATTCCATTTGGATTCGCGCTCGCATTGTTCTTTTTCTATGCCGTGCAGAACAGACGTTGGCGTCTCCTGTGGCAGGCGGTCCCATCGCTGCTTCTAACGGTGGAATACTTTGCGGGACGCGCGATGCATGGCAACGCAGACGCTCACGCCGGAATGGTAGATTCTGTGCGCTACGGGACTCCAATGTTTCTGGCCTTTAAGGTGAATTCTTTTCTCAAAAACTGGGGCTTTGTTAATCCGGCGTCCGGGCAGCATGATTCCGTGCTGCTGTCGTTTGCCGGACAAAAATTGTTCCTGCTTTTGTTTGCGCTGAATCTGACTATAGCGTTCGCTGCATTTGTGCTTCTCTTGCGTGCAGCGTGGCGAGCATACAGCACAAGTTCTGCTGACCGATTTCTGTGGCTTACGATCGCGCTGTTTGCGGTGATCGGATTCGTGCTACCAGGGGCGGCAGTCGGCATCTCCGACCCTGGAGGTCGTATGCTACAGGTTGCGATCTGGTGCGGAGTTCTGACCGTTTCGACGCAGAGGCATTGGACGGCCAATGTGCTTGGCGTTTGCGCTTTCGGGCTGCTGGTCGCCAATTGCGCCCTGGTAGAGCGAGTGGCCATGAAGCCGCCGATGCACGGTTCGTCTTCCGATGCACTTCCAGCTCACCTGAGAGAGTTCAGCCATGCTTACTATGCTCATGCTGCTGGCGATTACATCAGTCTTGCGAATGGCCAGATGACTCAAAAAATCTTTCCGACTGCAATGTTCCTGAACAAAGAAGCAAGTCGGTAAGAGTGCTGCTGAAGCACAAAGGTCGCCGCAGCTGGAGTTCGGCTGCGGCGATCCTTGCACTCGTCACGACGCGACGGTGTTCACTTTATACGTGGTCGATGGTGACGGATTCGAGAACCACTGGCGTCTTGGGCCGGTCCATGCCGTCGCGCGCAACCTTCGAGATCTTCTCGACAATGTCGTAGCCTTCGACGACCTCCCCGAAGATGGTGTGCTTGCCTGTGAGCCAGCCGGTGTCGGTGACGGTGATGAAGAATTGGCTGCCGTTGGTGTTGGGGCCGGAGTTTGCCATGGCAAGTTTGCCCGGCTCCTTGAAGGTGTGTGGCGACGATTTGGTTTCATCAGCGAACTTGTAGCCGGGGCCGCCCATGCCGGTGCCTTCGGGGTCGCCACCTTGAATCATGAACTGCGGGATGACGCGGTGGAAGACCGTTCCGTCGTAGAGCTTGCTGCCTTTCTTCGAACGCGAGTTCCACTCCTTGCTGCCGTCAGCCAGCGCGATGAAGTTCTTCACTGTTTCGGGCGCTTCTTTCTCGAACAACTCGCAGACGATGGTGCCTTCGCTGGTTTTGAAGGTTGCGTAGGTACCTGGTTTCTTATTCATGGGACGGTTGCTCCTGCGCTGGCTGCGCGTGGGTTAAGGGTTGCGGAGGGTGTGATTCGGGCGGAAAGACGGCCGGAACGAAGAGCAGCGGAAAATCTAGCCTGGCGGTGCCGGGGTCGTCGCGGCTGGCGCGGGCTCCGGGGCGGCACTTGCAGACGGCGGGGGTGGCATTGGCTGCCCGTCACGCACGATCGTCACTTTGTCGATCCGGATTGGTGTCGCGGGCTTGTCCTGCGCGTTGCGATCGACCCCAGCCATGGTCGCAACGATCAGGACGGAGTGCGGGTCGCACTGCCCGAAGATTGTATAGCGGCCGTCCAGATCAGGCTGCGGCAACTCTGTAATGAAGAATTGGCTGGAATTAGTGTTTTCACCGGAGTTTGCCATGGCCAAACGTCCAGGTACATCGAACGTGAGGCCGGGTGTCGTTTCGTTGTTGAAGTAGTAGCCCGCATCGCCCGTTCCGTCGCCGCGTGGATCGCCGCCCTGCACCATGAATCCGGGGATGACACGGTGAAAGGTCAGGCCGTCGTAGAACGGCTTTCCGTGAACCAGTTTGCCCGTGACCGGGTCATTCCAGTCCTTCGTGCCGCCAGCGAGGCCGATGAAGTTAGCGGCTGCGAGCGGCGATTGCTTGTCAAAAAGTTTGCAGGTCATGCGGCCCATCGATGTGTCGAACACAACCGTGGGACCAGTTGGAACCGGTGCGGGAGCCACACTGACTGGTGCTCCCGGAGAGTCAGGCAGTGCAGAGTCGGGATTCTGCGGTGCAGGGGTCTGCGCGGAGAGCGCAGGCGTCGCTTGCGAGCCGGCGCTGTGCTGGGCAGGAGGTGTCGTGTCTGGCTGCGTAACCGGGCCTGAGGTTTGTGCGCCGGCAACCGCACACAAGGTCAGTGCGGCAACAGCGCAGGCGCTGCAGGTAGATGTCCAAAGCTTCATCAAGTTCAAGGCTACTCCATTTGTGGATGCTGTCGCAAAGTTGGCCTGCTGCTGGAATATGACCAACTCACCCTCGCGTGAGCGGACACTCCCCGCGTGAGACGCGCATCCAACGGCGTGGAGGAAACTCATGGAAAAGTTTGCGCTGTATGGCAGGTTGAAGGTGAAGCCGGGCAAGGAGAAGGAACTGGAAGCGTTCTTGAAGCAGGGCGCGGAAATGGCGATGAAGGAGACGCAGACGGTCCGCTGGTTTGCGCTTAAGGAAGATAACGGCGCATACAGCATCTTCGACACGTTCAGAGACGAAGCAGGACGCGATGCCCACTTGAATGGCGAGATTGCAAATGCGCTGATGGCGAACGCGGACACGTTGCTGTCGGAGCCACCGCAGATTCACAAGATCGAAGTTCTGGCTGAGAAGTAGCGTCGGGCACGGGACAACTCCGGCATACTGCGGACCATCCATTCAGGGAGAGGTGATTCATGGCACAGGGAATTGACGCTACCAAAACTCCGGCAGGTCCTTCACACGAAGCGCTGGAGTCCACGGCCGAAGAATCCGATCAAAGCCGCCTGGACAAAGATGCGATGGAAGGCGCCAGGCGCGCTGAAGATCGTATCCACTCCGACGAAGCAGACATTCCCGGCAGCAGCATATTCACCAAGTAAGCAGCCTGAACGGAGGTGACGTGGCCGGCCGCGTCGACGTTTACTTCCAGTGCGACGGTGCTCTGGATGTGCCTTGCGGGTGTCCTCGGGATAGTGGATGACAGGCGCGGAGACAGGTTCATCCGACGGAAGATTTGCGGAGAGAACCTGAGTCTGGCCGTTGAGCAGCAGCAGAGCGAGTGCGAACGTAAGGATCACTTGGGAGCTCCGGTGACAGGATACGCGGGCAGTGACGCTTGCCAATGAAAACCGAGGGTGTGGGTTAGGGTTTAAGGGTGCCTGCTTTTTGCGAGGTCGCTTTACCTGTGCCGCTGGACCGCACGTTTACCTACGCGGTGAACGGGCAGGTGCCTGCGGTGGGCGCGCGCGTGCTGGTGCCCTTCAGCGGGCAGCGCCTGATGGGCGTGGTGATGCGGCTGCACGACGACGCTCCCGTCGATTTTGAGGTGAAGCCGCTCCAGAGTGTGATGGATGTTGGACCTCTGCTGGACGAAGAGCAGCGCAGACTGGCGGCGTGGATTGCGCAATACTACTGCGCTCCGATCGGCGAGGTGATTCGCGGCATGCTGCCATTGGCCGCTGAAGTGAAGCGCCAGTTTCTCTATCGCATCAGCGAAGCGGGACGGCGCTTTTTGTACGAAGGTGCGGCGAAAGGATCTTCGCGGCGTTCGCGCTTGACACCTGAGGAGCAGGATCTCGAGTACCGGGTTTTGAATTATCTGGAGAGTGGGGAGGCGGCGCGTGTGGGTGCGTTGCGTTCGGCAACCGGTGCGGTGCGCGGTCTGCTGGAAGGGATGGTCAAGAAGCGCTGGCTGACGAGGGAGGCAGTGGCTGAAGAACGCGATGCGCGACGCGTTCACAAGGTGGCCGTGCTGGTGGCGGATGTTCGGCTGCCGAAGCTGAACGCTAACCAGACGGCGATTCTGGCGGAACTGGCTGCCGTGGATGGACGCATGCCTTTGCGTGCACTGCGGGAGCGGCTGGAACTCGCAGGCGTGCCCGAGTCGACGAGTGCGACGCTGGTCAAACGCGGGCTCGTGGCGATTGAGGAAGAAGCGGAAGAGTTTGCGTTGGGTGGCGTGCTGGTTGCGGGCAAAAAACATGCACACGAGCATGCGCTGAACGAAGAGCAGATGGAGGCTGTAAGTACGATTGCTGCCGCGATGGACCAAGGCGGTTTCAGGCCGCATTTGCTGTTTGGCGTAACTGGTTCGGGCAAGACGGCAGTTTACTTTGCGGCGATGCGGCGTGCTCTCGCGGCAGGCAGGAGCGCGCTGCTTCTGGTGCCGGAGATTGGCCTTACGCCGGCGATGGCAGGGCAGATGTATGCGGCATTCGGCGATGAGGTGGCGTTGCTGCACTCGGGTCTTACGCCGGATGAACGGGCTGAGCAATGGCACAGGATTCGGCGGGGTGAAGCGCGGATTGTGGTGGGGACGCGGTCCGCGGTGTTCGCGCCGATGGCTGGGCTGGCGCTGGTGATCGTCGATGAAGAGCATGACGGCAGCTACAAGCAGGAAGAGACGCCACGCTATCACGCGCGCGATGTTGCGGTGATGCGGGCCAAGCTGGCCGGGGCGGCGGTGGTGCTGGGCTCGGCGACACCTTCGCTGGAGAGCTGGGCCAATGCGGAACGCGGACGCTATGCGTTGATCGAGATGCGCGAACGCGTGAACAGCCGTCCGCTGCCTGCGGTTGAGCTGGTGGATATGCGGGCGGAGTTCCAGGCGGTGGGCAAGGAAGAAATCTTCAGCCGCGTGCTGGTGGACGAAGTGCGCAAGACGCTGGCGCGTGGAGAGCAGGCGATTGTGCTGCTGAACCGGCGGGGGTACTCGTTCACCGTGATCTGTCGCAGCTGCGGGGAAAAGATTGAGTGCGAGAACTGCGCGATCGCGATGACGTATCACCGGCCGGTGGCGGAATCGAGCGATGGGCTGGCGCAACCGGGGCAGCGGCTGGAGTGCGGTTACTGCGGGTTTCGTGAGGCGGTGCCGAACTCCTGTCCTCAATGCCAGAGTGAACATCTGTACTTTCTGGGTGCAGGGTCGCAGCAGGGAGAGGAGAAGCTGCGGGAGCTCTTTCCGGAGGCGCGGATTGGGCGCATGGACCGGGATACGGTGCGCGGACGGCACGACATGGAGCGCCTGCTGGGACGGCTCCATGCGGGCGAGATCAACCTGCTGGTGGGGACGCAGATGATCGCAAAAGGGCATGACATTCACGGTGTGACGCTGGTGGGCGTGGTGGGTGCGGACCATGCGCTGGGTATGCCGGATTTTCGTGCGGCGGAGCGCGTTTTTCAGTTGTTGACGCAGGTGTCAGGACGTGCGGGACGCGGCGATCTGCCAGGTAAGGTGCTGGTGCAGACCTACCACATGGATCACTATGCAGTGCGATTTGCAACCGCGCATGACTACACCGGCTTTGTGGCAAAGGAGACGCAGTTCCGGCGCAGTCTGCATTACCCTCCGTTCGCCTTGCTGACCAATGTGCTGGTGCAGAGCGACAAGCTGGAGCAGGCGGCGGCGTGGGTTGCGGAGATCGGGCGATTCTTTGAACAGGTCAGGCCGGTGGGTGTGCGTGTGCTGGGTCCGGCGGCTGCGCCGATTACGCGGCTCAAGCGGATCTACCGCTTTCACTTGCTGCTGAAGGCTGAGCGCAGGCAAGAGATGGGCGAGGCGCTGCGTGCCATGCTTGCATTCGCGGACCGGCGGGAGATTCCGCGGCGGAATTTAATTGTGGATGTGGATGCTGTCAATTTGATGTAGTGAGGTTGTGTTAAGGGCCCAAGCTCTGATTACCTCGATGGAGCCAAGCTCTTCCCAACTTGAGCCCACTTAATCAAAGCTCTTTGCTCAGCTAACTACAAAATGTTTTTGCAGATCCAGAGACGATACATTGACGGTGGCTAGCGGGTGCGGCGGATGCCTCGGGCTTGCAGGGCGGACATTTCGGCCATCACGGCGGCGGCTTCATCTTCGAGCACACGACGTTGTTCGGCGAAGTCCTGCTCGGGATATTTGCCGGCGAGGTACTCGAAGTTAAGATCGCGCAGGTTTTCGTAGATGGAATCTTTGCGCTCGCGCAGGGAATCGACGCGGGTTTTATCGGCCTGTAGAAAGGGGTTGCGCTCTGGCCAGAAAATGAAGGCGAAGCAGCCGAGCGCAAGGACGATTCCGGCGAGGAGACTGGTTAGCATCAGTACTCCGTTTCGCGGCGGATGCGCGCACGCAGGTCGTCGTCAACCGGAGCAGCGAATCCTGGTGCGCTGGCGAGCGCGGGACGCTGCCGCGCTGACCAGAGACGGACGAGCAGGGCGGTTCCGATGGTGGCGAGGATGAAGAGCGCGATGGGCACGATCCAGGCTACGTTGTCGAAGCCGCCGCGAATGGGCGCGGCCAGAACCATGCCGCCGTACTTCGCGGTGAACCATGCGAGGACGGCTGTGTCAGCCATGTTGCCGCCTCCACCAAAGCCTGTCGATGGGGGACCGCCGCCTGTGGGATTAATTGGACCTGCCGCACCTCCGGGAGGATGGGCTGTGAGCTGTTTGCGGAGCTCTCCGGTCATGCGTGCTGAGTCCGGGCAGCCGACGTGGTTGCATTCGACCAGCACCTGGCCGCAGTCGCATACGCACATCAGCTTGTGGCCCACTTTGTCGAACCGTTCCGTGCCGTCGTCGCCGGTGGCCGACACGTTGGCGCCCAGCATGACGACGACCAGGAGGGCGGCGAATCCGGCCTGCCACCAGCGGCGGGCGAATCGGTTCTGAGTGATGCGTCTAAGCACGCTGCACCTCGGCTTCGTGCGCCAGCAAGGAGGCGTCGGTGGCCTCGCGCCTGCGTCCGGCAAGTGCGCTGGGGACGAGGGCGAAGAGGGTTCCAATGACCACGATGAGCACTCCGATCCAGATCCAGGAGATGAGCGGATTCAGGAAGACTTTGATGATCGGCCGGTCGGTGTCAGGATTGCGGCCCTCGAAGATGACGTAAAGGTCAGACAGGGCGGTCGAGTGCAGCGCGACCACTGTGGAGCTGGTCTGGCTGGCGAGATAGAAGCGCCTCTCGGGTGCCATCTGCTTGATCTTCTTGCCGTTCTTGTAGACGTCGAGCAGGGCGTAATCGGTATCGTAGTTGGGCGTGGAATCCTGGGTGTAGCTCTGGCAGACGAGCTTGTACGGGCCCATCTGCATGGAGTCGCCGTAGGTCATCTCCTGCTCATGCGACTGGTTGAACGCGCCGCCCGCGATGCCGATGAACATGACCACGATGCCGAAGTGGACCAGGTAGCCACCGTAACGGCGGGTGTTGCGGCGCATCAGGGTTCCGGCGGCCAGCAGCAGATTCTTTCCGGTCTGCACGCGGACGACGTTGGCCCCCCGCAGGAATTCGGACAGGATGGCCGTGACGACTCCGGCGGCAAGCGAAAAGGCCAGCAGCGAAAAGAAGACCGACTGCCAGGCATCGCCTGCGGACCACGGATGAATGCCGCCGACCATCAGGCCGAGCAGGGTGACGATGAACGCGATGCCGGGCAGGACGAAGTTGCGCCGAATCGTCCGGAGAGATGTTGCGCGCCACGCTAGTAGAGGACCGAGTCCGGTGAGAAAGAGCAGAAACAGCCCGATGGGAATGTTGATGCGGTTGTAGTAGAGCGGGCCCATGGTGGTTTTGGTGCCCTGCACGTATTCGCTGAGCACCGGGAAGAGAGTTCCGACCAGCACCGTGATGCAGGCGACCAGCAGAATCATGTTGTTGAACAGGAAGCTGGATTCGCGGGAGACCAGCGATTCGAGGCGGTTCTCGCTTTTGAGGTGGTCGCGCTGCTTGAAGAAAGTGAACAGGCAGACGGCGAGCACGATGCACATAAACGTGACGAACCAGTTGCCGATGGAGCTTTGCGCAAAGGCATGGACGCTCGAGACCAGGCCGGCGCGGGTGAGCAGGGTTCCGAGCAGCGTGAGCAGGAAGGTGGAGAAGATGAGCCAGACATTCCAGCTCTTCATCATGCCGCGTTTTTCCTGCATCATGACCGAATGCAGGAAGGCCGTGCCGGTGAGCCACGGCATCAGGCTGGCGTTCTCAACTGGGTCCCAGCCCCAGTAGCCGCCCCAGCCGAGGACCGAATACGCCCAGTGCGCGCCGAGAAAGATTCCGCAGGTAAGGAAGAGCCACGTCACCATGGTCCAGCGGCGCGTGATGTGAATCCACTTTTCGCCGGGATACCGCATCATCAGGGCGCCCAGCGCGAAGGCGAACGGCACGGTGAACCCGACGTAGCCCAGATAGAGCATGGGCGGGTGAATCACCATCTCGGGATACTGCAGCAGCGGATTCAGACCGAAGCCGTTATCGGCGAGCGGACCGGGTTCGATGGCAAAAGGCGGTGCGGCGAAGATCAGGACGGAAAGAAAGAAGACCTGGACCGAGGCAAGGATGGTCGACGCATAGGCCGAGAGGCGCACGTCCACTTTATGCCGGCTTCGCAGGACGAAGCCATAGGTCGCGAGCAGCCAGGCCCACAGGAGCAGGGAACCTTCCTGCCCGCTCCAGAGGGCGGAAAATTTATACGCCGGGGCGAGCGTGCGATTGGTGTGGTGCAGGATATAGCTGAGCGAATAGTCGTTGGTGAAGGCGGCCCAGATGAGTGCGAAGGCCGCGCAACTGACGGCGACGAAGCTGGCGATGCCGGCGCGGCGGGCGGTCTCCTGGAGACGGCTGCTGGTGACCTGGTCGGAGGTGCCGCGAATTTCTTTGCGCGAACGCCAGAGGGAGATTGCGCCGATGACGAGCGTATAGGTGGCAAGGACCAGCGCCAGCAGCAGCGAAAAGCTGCCGAATTCGGGCATGGGATGGGAGTTCATCGCGCAGCAAGCCTCTACCTGCTATTTTCGCAGCAAATGATCTGGCGACCAAGTTTTATGCCGCTAAACGCGCAGGCCGCGTGCCGGTGCAGCGTCAGTGGTAGACCGCGACCATGCGCTGCACGCTCGAGAGCAGATGCTCGGGCAGCAGGGGCTTGGTGTGGAATTGCACGTTGAGGTCTTCGTACTCGACAGCCGCTTCTTCCAGTCCGCTGATGACAATGATCGGCAGCTCTGGGTGCGTCTTGCGCAACTTCCGGACGAACTCGGCTCCGTTCATCTCGGGCATCATGTGGTCGGTGAGGACCAGTTGGATTGGAACCGGGAAGTCGTTGGCCTGAAACTGTTCGAGTACGCGGCGTGGATTGAGCGCAGCGATTACAAAGTAACCAGCGCGTTTGAGAATTGCCTGACGAGTCGCAGCCTGGATGGCGTTGTCGTCGAGCAGGAGGATGGAATCGGCTTGGATGGCTCCACTTGCTTGTGCCCTCATCATGCGGAACATCTCCTTCGTGCCCGTTCACGACGGAGCCCACGTGCCAACTGCTACTGGGGATTCTGATGCGGCGCAGGGGGCTTCGGTTATCTAGCCGACAAAGGCTCACTATTTGTGGAGCTCGGATCTGGAGGGTTCGGCAAGGAGAGCGTTTCAACCAGGCGCGTTACCTTGCCGGCATCGATCGTGGCCTTGGCCAACTCGGCTCCAGAGGGGAAGTCCTGGGCCAGCCCGGCCGTGACCAGAACGGCGGCTGCGTTCATGACCACGATGTTCCGGCGAGGGCCGGGCTCACCGCTGAAGAGATTGCGGAGCAGGATGGCGTTGGTTTCGGCGTCTCCCCCCGCCAGCTCTTCGACCGGCCCAGAGTGCAGACCGAAGTCTTTGGGGACCACAGTACGGAGCGTGACCTTGCCGTCCTTCACCTCGCCTACGGTGGAGGGTCCGGAGATGGCGAATTCGTCCATCCCGCAGCCGTGGACGACAAAGGCGTGGCGTGTGTTCAGACGTGCGAGGGTGTGGGCGGCGATCTCGACGAGGTGCTCGGCGTAGACGCCCATAACCTGAGCGCGTGCGCCTGCTGGGTTCGACATGGGGCCGAGGATGTTAAATGTGGTGCGGATTCCAAGGGCGCGACGGATAGGCATGACGGCGCGCATGACTGGTTGGAGCGCGGGCGCGGGGAGAAAGGCGAAGCCGTGCCGGGTGATCGAGTCTGCGGCGGAGGCGGGGGTGTGATCGACGGGAATTCCAAGTGCTTCAAGCACGTCCGCGGAACCACAGCGGGAGGTGACGGCGCGATTGCCGTGCTTGGCAACCCCGGCTCCGGCGGCAGCGGCGACGAGGGCTGCGGCGGTGGAGATGTTGAACGTTCCGCTCAGGTCGCCGCCCGTGCCGCAGGTGTCGACCAGGCGTTCGCGAACAGATTCGTGCAGCGGAATCGGGGTGGAACGTGCACGCAGGGTATCGACGAAGCCGGCGAGCTCGTCGACTGTTTCGCCGCGCGCGCCGAGCGCTCCCAGCAGCGCGGCGACACGGATCTCCGAGCCAAAGTCGTCTACGTCGAGGATGTGGGCGAGCAGGCTTGCGGCTTCGGTGCGCGACAGGGTTTCATGGTGCTCGATGATTCGGCGCAGGGAGGAATGGAAGATTGTGGAGGATGACTCGGACATCTTCGGTCGAGGGTAGCATGTGGGCGCGCGTTTCGAGGGTATGGGGTGCATGACGAGAACGGCTCGAATGCTGAGGATACGCGGCGTTTGGAATGCATAGTTCTTTGCTGGATTGGAATGAAAATAGACGCGGCGGGATAGTGCGATGAAGGAGATCATGTCTCGGGGCCTAAAGCCCGGTTCTGTGGTGGTGATGAAATGTTTGGGCTAAAGCCCAAACATTTCTCAGAAGCGGGGACAAAGACAATGTAGGCGTTTGGGGTAAGCCAAACGTATGGTGCGGTTATCAGAATGGTTGTGCGGTTTCATTGCTGATTGGTGAGGGCTTCGCTTACGATTGGCTGTCGCTGAAATCCGGACGTTTCGAGCGCCGGACACGAGAGAGAGCCTCATGAAAATTCACGAGTATCAGGCGAAGGAAATCCTGCGCAAGTACAACGTTCCGGTTCCGGGCGGGGAGATGGTGTCTACGCTCGAACAGGCCGACACCGCTGCAAAATCGCTGTTTGCGGCGGGAAATACGGCGGTGGTCGTGAAGGCGCAGATTCACGCTGGGGGACGCGGCAAGGGCGGCGGGGTGAAGATCGCGAAGACACTGGCGGATGCCGATGCGGCTTCCAAGGCGATCCTGGGGATGCAGCTGGTGACGCACCAGACCGGACCGCAGGGGCAGAAGGTTCAGCGCCTGTTGATTGAAGAGGCCTCGCAAATCGACCGTGAACTATATCTTGGGCTGGTGCTTGACCGTGCGACCGCGAAGGTGGTGTTTATGGCCTCGCAATCGGGCGGGATGGAGATAGAAGAGGTCGCGCATGCGACGCCCGAGCTGATCTATAAGGAGTACATCAATCCGGCTGTGGGGTTTCAGCCTTACCAGGCGCGGGCGCTTGCGTTCAAGCTGGGGTTGCAGGGGGCGCAGATCAACCAGGCAGTGGCGTTCATGCAGGGGCTCTACAGAGCGTTTACCGAGACGGACTCGACGCTGATGGAGATCAACCCGTTCATCACGACCAAGGACGGCAAGCTGCTGGCGCTCGACTGCAAGATTAATTTTGACGACAACGCCATGTTCCGCCATAAAGATCTGAAGGAGCTGCGCGATCCGGCGGAAGAGGATCCGCTCGAGGTGGAAGCGTCGAAGTTTGGCCTGAACTATATCAAACTGGACGGCAACATTGCGTGCATGGTGAACGGTGCGGGCCTGGCGATGGCGACGATGGACATCATCAGCTACTCGGGCGGCGCGGCGGCGAATTTTCTTGACGTAGGCGGTGGGGCCAATCAGGAACAGATTGAGAATGCATTCGGGATTCTGCTGAGCGACTCGAACGTGAAGGCAATCTTCATCAACATCTTTGGTGGGATTCTGCGGGTGGATGTGCTGGCTACGGCGGTAGTTGCGGCGGCAAAGAAGCTCGACGTGAGCTTGCCGATCATTCTGCGGCTGGAAGGTACGAACGTAGAAGAGGGCCGCAAGATACTTGCAGATTCCGGGCTGAAGTTTCAGGTCGGCTCGACCATGAAGGAAGCGGCGGAGCTTGCCGTAGAAGCAGCAAAGGGGTGATCTCGTGGGGATATTTACCAGGAAGAAGAAGTCTTCGCCTGACCTGCAAGGAAGCGTAAAGGCGCTGCTGTTCGATACGTTTGGGACGACTGTGGACTGGTACTCGGGGATTACCGCGCATGGGCGGCGTATTGGAACCGAACGCGCCATCGCGGCGGATTGGGAAGGGCTCGCAAAGGAGTGGCGTTCGCGTTACAAGCCTGCGGTCAAACCAGTGCGCGAAGGCAAACGTAAATGGACGGGCTTTGACACGCTGCATCGGGAGCAGCTGGACAAGATCGTCGGCAAGTTTGGGGCGAAGCAGCTGACTGATGCCGACCGGGATCGCCTCACCCTGGGATGGCACCAATTGGGCGCGTGGCCGGATGCGGCCTCGGGCGTGCGGCGGCTCAGAGAAAAGTTCATCGTAGGGCCGCTCTCCAATGGCACGACGCGGCAGCTGATTGATCTCGCGAAGTTTTCCGGGTTGGAGTGGGATTTCGTGTTTGGCGCGGATATATTTCGCAGCTACAAGCCGGATAAGAAGATGTATCTGGGGGCGGCAGGTCTGCTGGGCCTGGAGCCGGGCCAGATCCTGATGGTTGCTGCGCATAATGAAGACCTGAAGGGTGCCAGCAAGGCAGGTTTGCGCACATGCTTTGTCCGCCGCGCTACTGAAGATGAAGAGATTCCCGGCAAGTACGATTTGGCGGTCAGCAGCTTCGAGGAGTTAGCCACGATCCTTGGCGCAGGGTAGAGGTTTAGATACTAAGGGGAAACAATCATGGCAGTTTTGGTTGATAAGAATACGCGGTTGATCGTGCAGGGAATTACCGGGCGTGAGGGGACGTTTCATGCCAAGGGCTGTGCGGAGTATGGCACTAAGGTGGTTGGTGGCGTGACGCCAGGCAAGGGCGGGACGACGCATGAGGGCTGGCCGGTCTTCAACACGGTCGAAGAGGCGGTGAAGGAAACGGGCGCGAACGTTTCGGTGATCTTTGTGCCGCCGCCGTTTGCCGCGGATGGAATTCTCGAAGCGACGGCGGCGGGTGTGCCGCTGGTGATCTGCATCACCGAAGGAATTCCTACGCTGGACATGGTGAAGGCGTGGGAGGTGGTGAAGAACTCCGGCTCGCGGCTGATCGGGCCGAACTGCCCGGGTGTGATTTCACCCGGGAAGGCCAAGGTTGGGATCATGCCTGGGCGCATCCATAAGGAAGGTTCGGTTGGGATTGTGTCGAAGTCAGGCACGTTGACCTATGAGGCGGTGTACCAGCTGACGACGCGTGGGATCGGGCAATCGACGGCGATTGGGATTGGCGGCGACCCGATTATCGGGACCACGCATATTGATGCCTTGAAGCTGCTGAACGAGGATCCTGGGACCGAAGCGATTATTATGATCGGCGAGATCGGCGGGTCGGCGGAAGAGGCTGCGGCGCGGTACATCAAGGAGAATGTCAGGAAGCCGGTGGTTGGGTTTATCGCCGGGCAGACGGCGCCTCCGGGACGGCGCATGGGACATGCGGGGGCGATTATCTCGGGCGGCGAGGGTACGGCGGCGGAGAAGATGAAGGCGATGGCTGAGGCTGGCATCACCGTGGTCAAATCGCCGGCGGAGATAGGCGAGGCGATGGCGAGTCTGCTGGGGCGCGGATAGGGCCGGTTTGTTGGGTAGGCAAGGAAGAAGCAGATTCCTGCGCTGCGCTACGGAATGACAAAACGCGCTGTGCTTCGGAATGAAAGAAAGCACTGCGCTGCGGAATGATTCATTTCGGCGGTAGATTCAGCGCGGCTGGATGCGGTAGAAGAGCCATGCAACGAAGAATAGAAGGGCCAGCAGGAAAGCAAGCTCCGCGTGCGGCGCGGAGTGCAGACGCAGGCTGACAAGACCGTCGGCCGTCCATGCGATCGCACCGGCAAGCCAGATCCATGCTGTTCTGCGCATATTCGTTGGACGTGAGTGCTGCTTGAAACGTTGAGTGAATGTGTTTGCGCGAGGACATGGGATGAAATCGGCGGGCCGGCGGATGCAAACGCAGATTCCCTTCGGGAAGGTGCGCTGCTCCGCTGACTTGGGGAATGACAACGGAAGGTTCCGCTGCTCCGGTACACTTGGAGGACAGCTAGAACAAGGGAGAAGAAAACGTTGTCACAGCGTACATTCAGCATCATCAAGCCGGACGCCGTCCGCAAGGGTCATACTGCCGCCATCCTCGCTGCCGTTGAGAAGGCTGGATTCAAGATTGCTTCGATCAAGCGCCTCAGCATTTCGAAGGCGCAGGCTGAGGGTTTCTACCATGTTCATGCGGCGCGCCCGTTCTTTGGTGAATTGACTGAGTTCATGAGTTCGGGTCCCATCTTTCCGATGGTGCTTGAAAAAGACAACGCCATTGCTGATTTCCGCAAGCTGATGGGCGCGACTGACCCGGGGAAGGCGGACGAGGGAACGATTCGCAAGCAGTTTGCGGATTCCATTGGCGAGAACGCAATTCATGGCTCGGACGCTGAAGACACGGCGGCGTTTGAAATTGGCTACTTCTTCGCTGGACTGGAATTGAAGTAGCGAGGCGGAATACCTTCACTACGTTCAGGATGACTACTCTACAGAATTTGCAATCAGCTCTCAATGGAGTTGGACTAACGGCGTGCGCTGAAGAGTTTCAAGTCGAAGGCGTTCGCCATTACACTGTGACCGGCGGGGCTGGGATGCAGTTGATCGCCAGCTTGGTCTGCCTGCTTCCAGTGGGTGGTATCGCTTGGATCGCGTGTGGCGGCGGCGAGGTCGACCACGCCATCGCTGGATGGATTCGTCCTGATCCAGGCGTTGACCTGCTTCCGGATTTGTTCTCCCTGGGGCGAATCGTAGTTGGCCCCGGCATAGGGGGTCAGCGTTGCCAGGATGACCTTGACGCCTTTGGCGTGAGCTTGTTCTATCAAATGCGTTATCGCCTGCGTGAGCTGATCGGCAGAGATGTTCTGGCCGGGGTGGGCCTGGTCTTTAAGGCGGCCAATGTCGTTGATGGACTCGAGCAGGATGATGTAGCGAACGCCAGCGATCGAGAGCGCGTCTCGGTTGAAACGAGTGAGCGCGCTCGGACCCGCGCCTTCGTTGAGCACGCGATTGCCGCCGATGCCTTCGTTGACCAGTGCGAGACCCGACGTGCGCGTGTCTTTCTGAAGGCGTTGGGCGAGCACATCGACCCAGCGGTTGTGCGCGTTCGGCGTGCTGCCAGTGCCGTCGGTGATGCTGTCTCCGAAAGCAACGATTGCGGCGTCTTTTCCAGGAGCCTTGACCTGGACCGATTTGAGGAAATACCAAGAGCTGATCGGTTTTGGGTTGCGCAGGCTGATGCGACCGGCCTGATCTCCGTCTGCCATGTAGCTGGTGGTAAAGGCGTCGCCGTGCCGGGAAAGCTGCGTGAGCGTCTGGGCCGGGAGGAAGATGCTGATGGCAAGATCGCTTCCCGGCTTGGCAGAGAGTGCGGCGGGGTCGCTGAGCGCGACGGCACCCGGGGCAATCGTCACGGACGATTTTCCGTCGAACGTCAACGCGTTGGCTGAGGAGAGCAGGATTGCATCCTTGCTGCTCGCCAATGCGAGGTGAACCGCGCCGACTTGCAAAGGCTCGGTGCCGAACTCGTTGCTGAGTTCGACGCGAACCAGCGAGCCGCCAAGCGTGGTGTGGACGATCTCGCGCAGGGTCGTGTCCGTGTGTGCGATCTGGGTGCGGGCGTTATCCGCCTGCCAATTGGCTGTGGCCCAGGTTGCCACCCAATGCGAAGGGAGAGGCTTGGAGGCCGCGGCTACGAAGACGTACTGAAGCGAAAGGAGCATTGGAAGCGCAACGGTCAGGAAGCGGATTAGGCCGCGTGTTGATGGACGTGTGTTCAAGCGTTTGTTCCCCTGAGCTATCTTCCAGCCCTCCGGTGCATTACGCAACTGAATTGCAACGTGAGCATTTGAGTTGCGAGCGGTTCCGCTGCGATATGCTCTATGCTGCTACGGTTGCAGCTGACGTGCGATTGCAGGCGGCTGCGTTTTCAAGCGGCGGCTACGAAATAAGTTGGTGCGAGGAGATTGGATGACAACGAAGGATAACTCGCAGGACGCCAGCATGTTGATCGGCATCGATCTTGGCGGGACCAAGATTGAAGGCCTGGCGCTTGATGCTGAAGGACGTGAGCTGATGCGGCAGAGGGTCGCAACTCCACGCGACTATGACGGAACGATCGCTGCATTGGTCGCGCTGGTGCAGCGTCTCGAAAGTGAGACGGGAATGCGCGGGTCGGTAGGGGTAGGGATACCAGGTACGGTGAGGGCAGCAACCGGGTTGGTGAAGAATGCCAACTCCACGTGGCTGAATGGCCGGCCTTTACCGCAGGATCTAAGCCGCGCAATGGCACGCGAAGTGCGGCTCGCCAATGACGCCAATTGCCTGGCGGTTTCGGAGGCAACGGACGGGGCTGCGCGAGGCCGCAAGGTCGTCTTCGGCGTCATTCTGGGGACCGGGTGCGGCGGAGGCGTGGCGCTCGACGGGGTAGTTCACTCCGGGCCGAATGGTGTGGGCGGAGAGTGGGGACACAATCCTTTGCCGTGGGCCAACGCCGACGAGACGCCGGGCCCGGACTGTTATTGCGGGCGGCAGGGTTGCATAGAATCCTGGGTTTCGGGCTCAGGCATCGCATGGGAGTTCGCGGCGGTGACAGGACATCAGAAGTCCACGGCCCAGATTGCGGCAGCGGCAGAGCAGGGGGACGTCGACGCCAGTGCGGCGCTGGACCGCCTGGAAGACAGGCTGGCGCGAGCGCTCGCGGGCGTGGTGAACGTGCTCGACCCGGACGTATTTGTCCTGGGTGGCGGAGTCTCGCGCATCGAGCGACTCTACCGCAATCTGCCCGGTTTAGTTCGCAAGTGGACCTTCGGTGGGGACTTTGATACGCCCATCGTTCCGGCGCAGTTTGGCGATTCGAGCGGCGTTCGCGGTGCGGCGTGGCTCTGGAATGATCGGGCAGCCAACCTGTAACGCCTTGGAACAACGCGACCGGTCAGGTGGACTGTAGCGGGTTGATCGGCTCGCGGTCCGGAAGATGCGCGCCTGGGGCAGCGTTGTGGCGCAGCCTCGGGCTATAGGCGACTTTCTAGGCTACGTGTGCATTCGGCGCATAGAATGTGCGACAGCAGAATTCTTTCAGACGAGACAAGCTACTAGCCACGTGCGGCTTTGAGAGTCGCCAATCGCCGGCCGGGAGGCGCGTCGGGGTCATGCGTGTGCCGGAAGGTTCTAGAGGAGATGCACTGTAGGAGGCCGACGTGATAAAGTCTTTGCGTTTCCATACGCCCCAGGTGCTGAGCGCGTCGAAGTTGGGTGCAAGTTCGTCGGTGCGTGGGATACGAGTTTCGGCCATGAAATTTGCTCCTGCGTCCCGCGCGAGGTGAAGTAAGCAGCCACCAGATGGCTACGACGCAACACGGCCCGTACGGTCACAACGGAGAACGGTACGGGCCGCGGATCGCGTCAGCTTATTGAGGCTGAGACGTGGTGCGCAGATACGGCTTGACTGTCTTGTAACCGGGAAAGATCTTGTCGGCTTCTTCGTTCGAAACGGCACCGGTGATGATGACGTCTTCGCCCTGCTTCCAGTCGGCTGGCGTGGCGATTCTATGTTTGGCTGTCAACTGCATGGAATCGAGCACGCGGATGATCTCGTCGAAGTTGCGTCCGGTGGTCATGGGGTACATCATCATCAGCTTGATGCGCTTGTCCGGACCGACGACGAAGACGGTGCGCACGGGGGCATTGTGGGCAGGTGTGCGTCCGGCGGAGGTTTCGCCAGAGTCTGCGGGCAGCATGTCATACAGCTTCGCGACCTTGAGTTCCGGGTCGCCGATCATGGGGAAGTTGACTGCGCTTCCGCTTACTTCCTTGATGTCAGCTTCCCACTTGAGATGATCTTCTACGGGGTCGACGCTGAGTCCGATGACCTTGGCTCCGCGTTGGGCGAACTGCGACTCGAGCGAAGCTACGGCACCAAGTTCGGTGGTGCAGACCGGCGTAAAGTCTTTGGGGTGCGAGAAGAGTACGGCCCATTTGTCACCGATCCACTCGTGGAAGTGGATGGTGCCCTGGGTTGTTTCAGCAGTGAAGTCGGGAGCGAGATCGTTGATGCGAAGGGACATGATGATCGAAGCCTCCAGCTGGTTGATTTGTCTGATCAACGGTTTGTCAATCAGTTTGATGTTGGGCGAACGCGGTAGGGTGCGTAACGGCAAGTACAAGGGCAACGGCAAGTGCAACTGCCAATACAGGGGTTTTTCGCTGCGCTCAGGATGACGCGGTTTGTGGGGGAACGGTGAATTAGAAGTAGAACGGCAAGAGCTTTTCAGTTCGAAGTGTTCGATAGTTTCGATGATATGCATCCAAGATAAGACCCGCCGCTGGGCCCGCGCCGTGATGTGGGTTAGAAAAAGGGCCACTTGAGGTGCACTCGTTGATTGAATGGATGGAGATCAGCCGCGACAGGTGTTGAACAGCGAAACGAGAAGGTGAACGCTCGAACGAGCATTCGCGAAGTTGTACCGCCGCCAGCCCAGGTTTGATTTTGGCTGGCATTATGGAGCAGTTGGCCCCAACGCGGCTGGCTAAACTTTCTCATCGCCGGAGTCTGAATGTCAACACGATCCCATGGCCTTACGCTCGACTACGCGTTGATGGATGTGTTCGCCGAACGTCCTCTGGAAGGCAACATGCTCGCCATCTTCACGGACGCGCGCGGCCTTTCCGATTCGCAGATGCAGGCGCTTGCGCAGGAGATGAATCTCTCGGAGACCAGCTTTATCATCCCCGCGGAGAATGCGCGGCAAGAAGCTGAAGCGGGAGTTCGCGTCCGCATCTTCACCACGCGCGAAGAGCTTGCGTTTGCAGGTCATCCCACTCTGGGGACCGCCTCGTGGCTGTACCGCAACCACCCAACGTTGAAAGGGCAGGAGACGATCACGCTGGCCCTTAATTTCGGGTCCATTCAGGTGCGTTTCCGGCGTCCGGAACCCGGCGAATTCCCGGCGCCTGGCGACTTTGCGATCATGGCGCAAGGTGAGCCGTGGATGGGTCCGGTGCTCCCGCCTGCGGACATTGCGCGTGCTTTAGGGCTGAGCGTCAATGATCTCGATCCGGAGTATCCGGCCCAGCTCGTTTCGACTGGAATTACCTACTGCGTGGTCCCGTTGCGTTCGCTTGAAGCGCTGAGCAAACTGGAGATTCCGCAGGCTGTGGCAGAGACGTATCTTGCATCCGTAGGCGCGAAATTCTTTTATTGTTTGGCGCCGGCCAAACCGGGCAGCGGACCGCACTTTCGAGCCCGCATGCAGTTCTACAACGGTGAGGATCCGGCAACGGGTTCTGCCGGCGGATGCGCCGCTGCGTACCTGGTGAACCGCAAGGTGGCTGCTCCTGATAGCACGATTTTGATCGAGCAGGGAGTCGAAGTCGGGCGCAGATCGAGGTTGCATGTGCAGGCCAGTCTCCGCAACGAACGCCCGTGGAACGTGTTTGTGGGGGGGCGCACCATTCCTGTTGCATCGGGACGATTTTTGCTGCCCTGATTCGAGGGTTTCCCACAGGCCCGATTCATGGAATTGCAACGTTCATGCGGGGTTAGCAGAGGGCGGTGGATGAGCAAGTCTGAACACGGTGCGTTTCGCTTCATTTTCGCCGGTTGCCAAGTAGGGTTCCACTTCGTAAGGTTGGGAAGCGTTGAGGGAGTGGAGAGGAGGACCGGCAAGTTCGGCGGCCTCGTAAGCTTTCCCAAATATGTGCTTTCGCCTGATTTTATCGACAATTTGAGTTGAGAGATGCTCGTCTGGCAGCTACAGACGCTCACCCTCTGTGCGTACCTTGCGCTGTATCGCAGGTGCATTTGGACCAGGATTGCCGGTTGCGCTTGTCGCTGCCGTGCTTCCAATCCCTGTGCAAAGCGGTCCCGGAAGAACTGCGTACACGCTCCGAAAGGGGTTCTGGGGAATGCGTGGCAACCTGCGGTGATGCGGGACATGCCTCTCTTCAACACTGCGGCTGGGTTAGGGAGTTTCGCGTGGTGCGAATCGCCTGATGCCCATCTAAAACCTGCTTTGGACGGGCTTTGCAAGGAGCGGCCGGAGAGCAGACAGGAGAGCCACGTCTCCCTGTCAGCCGACCTGCTTGGGCAAGTTGCTGAAGTTTGTACCAGGTTTCGATGAACGCTCTCTTGATGGCTTGCGCCATTGGGAGACGGAAGCCGCAGTGAACTTTAACAGGCCTGAGGCAGATACTCAGGTTGGATGTCACTGTTTTCGCCAGAGTTCGGCCGTTGTCCTCGAAGCGTTAGAACGCAACGGCGGCAATGGCAAGGTAGCCCCGTAACGAGCCGCAAAGCCACAGCAGCAGGCGGCCAGAAATGAGAGAAGCAACTGATGCGTCCAAAAAAAGTAATCCTGTGTGTCGATGACAACGAACAGATTCTTTCGGTCAGAACCTTTCTGCTGGAGACGCGTGGATATCGCGTTCTGAGTGCCGGCACGGCGCAGGAGGCTCTCGAAATTCTGGAGCACACGGCATCCGGAACGCTGGATCTGCTGATCTCCGATTTGTTGCTGCCCGGCATGGATGGTAACGAGCTGGTGCGCAGGGCGCGACAGATGCATCCCACGTTGCCGACGCTGATCGTTTCAGGCACGGTGGTGGCGCATGACCGCGCGTTGGCGGCGGATGGTTTTCTTCCCAAAGGTGCGGGCTCGGCGGCGGAGTTGCTGGAGCGCATCAAGGTGATGGTGGCGCGCAAGCGAGGGCCTCGGAAGCACGTTGCCCCGCAGCCCATGCAGCCGCAGTTGGTGACGAGTGCGGCTGGCCGATCAGAGTCCGTTCAGATGGAGCATCCGATTGCCAGCTAACGTGAATTTACAGATGCTGTAGAGGACCGGAACAGCAAGAACAACGCAGATCCCCTTCGGGAATGACAGCCAGAATACGAAGGACGGCGGGGAGAATTACGCTTCTACCAGGCCGTACCGGCGTTGCCACTGTAGCTTCAGGCGCTTCCATACGGCGTCAATTTCGTCGCTGGAAAGCGCGGGGTCGGGACGCTCGGTAAAGCGAGCGGCTTCGTCTTTGGCGAGTTCGAGTAGAGCGCGATCGCGAAGAAGATTGGCGACGCGGAACTCGGGCAGGCCGGCCTGCCGGGTTCCGAAAAATTCGCCAGGGCCTCGTTGGGCCAGGTCCAGCTCGGCCAGTTCGAAACCATTCTGCGTACGCACCATGGCGTCCAGGCGGGCTTCAGCCGATTCACTTACTTTGCCGCCGGTCATCAGGATGCAGAAGCTCTTGGCGGCTCCACGGCCCACACGTCCTCGGAGTTGATGCAACTGCGCGAGACCAAAGCGCTCGGCGTGATCTACCACAATGACGGTGGCGTTGGGAACATCGACTCCGACTTCAATGACTGTGGTGGCGATCAGGACGTCGGTCTCACCGCGTTGAAAGCGGCGCATGGCAACTTCCTTGTCATCGGCTGGCATTCTCCCGTGCAGCAGACCGAGCCGCAGACCGGAGAGCGGACCTTGGCGTAGTTCGTCAAACATCTGTGTTGCTGCGCGGAGCTTCGTCTTTGGAAACAGTTCTTGCGCGTGTGCAGCGCTTTTCTTGTTGGCGATACTTTTCTTGCTTGAACTCTTGCTGGCTTTTGCCTCGGGTTTTACTTCTACTGCTTCGTCGTGCGCAAAATCCAGTTCAGGCTGATCGTCATTCGCGCCTTCGATGACGGGATAAACCACGTAGACCTGGCGTTGCTGCGCGACCTGTTTGCGCACAAACTTCCAGACTTCTTTGGCCTTTCCCTCGTTGACACGGCGGGTGACGATGGGTGTGCGCCCGGGAGGAAGTTCGTCGATGATGCTGATATCCATGTCGCCGTACACCGTTAGCGCCAGCGTGCGGGGGATAGGAGTTGCAGTCATCACCAGTACGTCCGGATCGGAGGTTATGCCTTGGGCGTTCGGCTTCTTCATCAACTTGAAGCGCTGCTGCACACCGAAGCGATGCTGCTCGTCCACGATGACGAGGCCGAGGTTGCTGAAATCCACCTTGTCTTCAATCAGCGCGTGCGTTCCGATGGCGAGCTGAGACTCGCCGCGCAGAATGCGTCCGCGGCTTTCACGTTTGCGCGCTTCGTCCAGCGAACCCGTAAGTAAGGTAACGCGATACGGTTCACCGGTAGACGGCGAGCGTTTGTCTTGCAGCAGCTTGCGGATGCTGAGGTAATGTTGCGTGGCGAGGATTTCGGTAGGTGCCATCAGGGCTGTCTGGAAACCATTCTCGATCGCCACGAGCGCGGCCTGAAGTGCAACGATGGTCTTGCCCGAGCCCACGTCGCCTTGCAGCAAGCGGCGCATCGGCTGCGGCTGTTTCATGTCGCCAACAATTTCTGCGAGCACGCGCTTCTGAGCTGACGTGGGGTGGAAAGGCAGCACCTGCTTCAGAGCTTCGCGAACGTGTGCGCCGGTGGTGAATTGCGTTCCAACGCGCTCGCGCAGGCGGCGTCGTTTCAGCTCAAGCCCAAGTTCGAGATACCAGAACTCCTCGAAGATGAGGCGGCGGTGCGCGGCCGTGGAGGCGGAGGCGAGTTGCTCGAGAGAAGCGCCGGACTCCGGGAAGTGAATGGCGCGCAGAGCGTCCATGCGGCCAGGGAAGCCGAGGCGTTCGCGCAGTGCCCTGGGCAGGGTTTCGTCCGCTTCAACTCCGGCTTCGGTCAGCTCTTCAAAGACGCTCCACAGGACGCGCCGGGTCCACTTGGAGGTGAGCTTCGCACCCCAGGCGGTGGTCCCGCCGAGACTCTCGTAGACGGGCACAATGCGACCTGTCTCGAGACGTGGGAACTCAGCGTCGAGGCCGGTTGTATCGGGGGAGGGAAGCACTTCAAACTGGGGCTGCAGCAACTTGTACCGGCCTGCTCCGCCGGATCGTGAAGCTTCGAGCTTGCCGTACACCGCAATCTGCTGGCCCAGGCGAAAGCGCTCGCGGAGATAGCTGCCATTGAACCAGATACACTTGATGGTGCTTTGGCCCAGGCGCGGTAGGCCGCCGGTAAGGTCGATGCCTGGCGCGGCGAGCCCGAGGGTCAGCTCGAACATTGCGCCGCCGCGCGTGGACAGCAGCGTGGAACCGCGCACATCGCCGACCAGCGAAGCCATTTCACCAGGCTTCATCTCCGCGATTTGGCGCGGGTTCGCGCGATCTTCGTAGCGAAAGGGCAGGTGGTACAGAAGATCCTCGACGGTTTCGACGCCGCGCTTCGCCAGATTTTCAGCGATGCGTTCGCCCACGCGTTTGACGTACTTTACGGGCGTCGAAAGTTCGAGAGACACACTGCGATGCTAACAAGGTTGCGCTGTCGAACAAGCTGACCCGGTCAAAGCTTGGCAAAAGGTACTGCTAGACTGAGCTATACCTTTATGCCTATTGTAGAACTTGAAAATATACGCAAGGTTTACGACACCAAGGTTGCGGTCGAAGGCCTATCGCTGACAATTGAGGCTGGTCAGATGTTCGGCCTGCTGGGACCGAATGGCTCGGGAAAATCGTCCTCCATTCGCATGATGATCGGGATGACGCGTCCAGACTCCGGGTCTGTGCGGCTGTTCGACAAGCCCTTCGACCGGCTGGCGCTGAAGCGCATTGGCTATCTGCCGGAAGAGCGCGGGCTTTACAAGAAGATGAAGGTGCTGGATCAGCTTGTCTTTCTGGGGCAACTGCATGGATTGACGGCAGCTACCGCGTCGACGCGCGCGTCCGCATGGTGTGAACGCATGCAGATTGCGGAGACGTTGGATAAGAAAACCGAAGAGCTATCGAAGGGCATGCAGCAGAAGATTCAGTTCATTGCATCGCTGCTCCACGACCCTGACCTGATCATCATGGATGAACCGTTCAGTGGTCTGGACCCGGTGAACGCTTCGCTGCTGATGGATACGCTGCTCGACCTGCGCAGACAAGGAAAGGCGATTTTGTTCAGTACGCATCGCATGGACCAGGTGGAGAAGCTTTGCGATGCGATTGCGTTGATCTCGCAGGGCAAGCTGGTTCTGCATGGTGCCATGCGGGAGGTGAAGTGGCGCTACCCGGCGAATCGCATTCAGGTCAAGTTCAGCGGAGATGCGAGTTTTCTGAATCATCCGGCGATCGCGTCAGCCAAGAATTACGCCGGCCTTGCCGAGATCAAGCTGGCGGACCAGGTCGACAGCGCCGCGGCCGCGCAGGAAGTTCTCGCCTATGCAGTGGCCCGCGGGACGCGCATTAGCCGCTTCGACGTTACCGAGCCGACGCTCGAAGAAATCTTCATTGATACCGTGGGGGAGAATGTGGATGCATAACATCCTGCTGATCGCACGGCGCGAGTATCTGGAGCGAGTTCGCGCGAAGAGTTTTCTGCTGATGACGGTTCTGATCCCGCTTCTGATGGGGGGATTGCTTTACGGTGCGGCCATTATCAACGGCAGGAACGGCTCCAACGCACACATTGCGATTGTGACTCAGGACGCGCAGTTCGGGCAGGATCTGCAGACGGAGCTTAAGAGCGAAGGTCGCGGCACAATGTCCGCCGAGGTGTTGAGTCCTACGACGACGCGTCGGGCTGAGCTTGAGTCGCGGCTGGATCACCGGAAGCTTGATGGCTATCTGTGGATCACACCACCAGCGCAGCCGGGCGGCGCGACTCGTTATGAGTGGGTGCCGAAGTCGCTTGCTGACATTATCACCAAAGCCAACATTGCGAGTGCGATTCGGGCGGTCCGCACGCGCGAACGGCTTACGCAATCGGGCATGTCGCAGCCCGACGTCGACCAGATTATGAAGCCGGTGAATCTGGAAATCTCAAAATCTGCGCGTGGCGGCTCGATGGGTGCGTTCGCGAGCGCGTATGCATTGTTCTTTCTGATGTACTTCGTAATTCTTTTTTATGGAATGAATGTCGCGCGTTCGATTATTGAAGAGAAGACCTCACGCATCTTCGAAGTGATGCTGGCTACGATTCGTCCGCGCGAGATGATGGCGGGCAAGGTGCTCGGCGTGGGTGCGGTGGGTTTGACCCAGGTCGGCATCTGGATCGTGGTGGCCGGGATTCTGGCTCAATTGGGAGTGATGGGCGCAGGAATCAGCTTCCCTTTGACGTTGGTGCAGGTGGTGTTCTTCATCGTCTTCTTCGTGCTCGGGTATTTGCTGTACTCGAGCATTGCCGCCGCGCTGGGTGCAATGACGAGCTCAGAGCAGGAACTACAGCAGTTGAATATGTTCCTGATGCTTCCCTTGATCGCTTGTTCGGTGGTGATCTTTCGTGTGGTGACCGACTCGGATGGGTTGCTGGCACGGGTGTTTTCGTTCATCCCGTTCTGCACACCGCTGATTATGTATGTGCGGATCGCGGTGCATCAGCCTCCTGCATGGCAGATTGCACTTTCTGTGTTCGATCTAGTGCTTACGATTGCCGCCGTGCTTTGGTTCGCGAGCCGCATTTACAGCGTCGGAATCCTGATGTACGGCAAGAAGCCGAACCTGCCGGAGATCATGCGCTGGCTGCGGTATACGTAGGCCGTAGCCGCCGCGATTGCCAGGTACACCGGCAAAAGAAGACGCAGATTCCCTTCAGGAATGACAACCAAAAGGACAAGGCCCGTGACAGCCAACCCATGCGGAATTGCGCGCACCTAACGGGCAACGACTGAAATCAGGTTGCCATGGAAAAGATCAAGGTTCCGCGTTCTACTTACCGCTTACAGCTGCATAAGGGCTTCACCTTCGACGATGCCGCCGCCATCGCAGGATACCTGCACGATTTAGGGATTTCGCACGTTTACAGTTCGCCTTATCTGCAGGCCGCGCCGGGAAGCATGCACGGCTACGATGTTGTTTCCCACCAGAAGGTGAATGCAGAGCTCGGGGGCGAGCAGGCGCATCGCAATTTTTCAATCACACTGGGCGAGAACGGGTTGGGTCAAATTCTCGACATTGTTCCCAATCACATGGCGATTGGGCGCGAGAACCGTTTCTGGTGGGACGTGCTCGAGAATGGCGCTTCCAGCCGCTATGCCTCGTTCTTTGACATTGATTGGCACCCCTCTGAGCGTCGTCTGCGCAACAAAGTTCTTGTTCCGGTACTGGGAGATCTCTTTGGACGCGTGCTGGAGGCGGGTGGAATCAAAGTGGTGCGAGAGAGCCCGACCTTTCTGGTCCAAGCGGCTAGCCAGGGCTTTCCGGCTTCGCCCCAATCGATCGCAATCTTGTTGTCTCGTGCCACACGCCATGAGAAATCGGACGCGCTTGATTTTATTGCGGATTCGCTGCGCCGCTTGCCGCATCCTGCGCCGGAGGACCGGTCTGCGCTGCTTGGACGCAATCGCGATCTGGGCGTGATCAAGGATCTTCTGGAAAGAGTTTGCGCAGAGAACTGCGCCGTGTGCCTGGCCATCGACCGCGCGGTAGAGGAACTGAATGCCGATCACGATGTGCTCGACGAGTTTCTGAACCAGCAGAACTATCGTTTGTCTTATTGGAAGAGCGCGGATCAGCAGCTTGGGTATCGACGGTTCTTCGATGTGAATAGTTTGATTGGTTTGCGCATGGAGCGTGCTCACGTCTTTGAGGAGACGCACGCGCGTGTGTTCGAGTGGCTTCGCGACGGTGTTCTGGATGGTGTTCGCATCGACCATCCGGATGGTCTGCGCGATCCTCTCGAATACTTCGAACGTTTGCGTGCGGCCGCGCCAAGCGCGTGGATTATCGGAGAGAAGATACTGGCTCACGGCGAACTGCTGCGATCCGAATGGCCGATTGATGGAACCAGCGGATACGACTTCTTGAATATGATGCTGGGTGTACTTGTGGATGCTGACGGCCTAAAGCAACTGACCGAAGTTTACGCTGAGTTTACGGACGCACCCACGCACTTTCCGACCATCGCGCACGATAAAAAGGTTGTGGTGGCGAGCGGAACTCTGGGGTCCGATGTTAATCGCCTGGCGTCGATCTTTGTCGATCTGTGTGAGAACCGGCGCAATCAGCGCGACTATACGCGTGCGGAGATTCGCCGTTGCATACGCGAGCTTGCGGCTTGTTTTGCCGTGTACAGGACGTACGTCGCACCGCAACGCAGTGAGGTGTGTGATGAAGACCGGCGGACGATTTCGGCTGCCGTCCGCTGTGCGAAGGACAACCGCAGCGATCTCGATCCTGGTCTGCTGGACTTCTTTGAACAGGTGTTGACCCTCGAGGTGACGGGCCGCCTCGAAAGTGAATTCGTTTTTCGCTTCCAGCAATTTACGTCACCTGTGATGGCGAAGGGTGTGGAGGATACGGCGTTCTACTGCTTCAACCGGTTAACCGCGTTGTGTGAAGTGGGAGACGACCCGGGGCGTGACGGTGTCAGCCTTGAAGAGTTTCATGAGTATCAGCAGACCATGCAGCAGACGCATCCTTCGACCATGACAACGCTCTCGACGCATGACACGAAGAGGTCTGACGATGTGCGGGCGCGGCTTGCGGTTTTGAGCGAAGTGCCCGAATTGTTCGCAGCAACCATCAAGCGTTGGAGTACGTTGAACGCTGGACGCGAATCGCACAAACTTGTAGACCGGAATACTGAGTATTTCTTGTATCAGACTCTGATTGGCGCATGGCCTATAGACGCCGAACGCACCAAGGCTTACATGCTGAAGGCGATGCGCGAAGCCAAGCTGCAGACGAGCTGGGTTGAAAACAATAAAGCTTACGAGGATGCACTCTGCGGCTTGATTGACGAGATGCTCGCAGATGCAGCGTTCATCAAGGAGTTGGAGGCCTTCGTTGGGCTGGTGTCGCACGCAGGCCGGGTAAATTCGCTCGTTCAGACGCTGATTAAACATACGGCGCCAGGTGTTCCCGATCTTTACCAGGGGTCCGAGCTGTGGGATCACTCGCTGGTAGATCCGGATAACCGCCGTCCGGTCGACTATGCGCTGCGGCGCAGGCTGCTGACCGAACTTGGAACCCTGAAGGTCAGCGAAACTCTCGCCCGGATGGATGAGGGTTTACCGAAGCTGCACGTTATACATACTGCGCTTTTGTTGCGACGCGAACGCCCTGAGTGGTTTGCGGCAGAGGCAGCCTACACTCCGCTGCATGCGATGGGAACAAAACGGGAGCATTTAATCGCCTATCTACGTGCTGATGATGTGCTGACGCTGGCTCCTCGGCTTAGTTTCGAACTGAATGGAAAGTGGGATGATACTTCGCTTGCAGTGCCCAACGGAACGTGGCGCAACCGGCTCACGGGTGAGTTAGTGGTGGGTGGTTCAGACGTACACGTTGAGGATCTGCTGCAGCAATTTCCGGTTGCCTTGCTGACACGAGAAGAGGAGAAGGACCGTGCATGAGTTCAAAGTATGGGCGCCGCGCGCCAGCAAAGTCTCGGTCAAGGTTGAGGAATCGGCTTACCCAATGCAGGGACCTGATGAGCGGGGCAACTGGCATTTGGGAGTGGAAGAGGCGCAGGCGGGAATGCGTTACGGATTTCTACTTGACGATGACACAACGGTTTACCCTGACCCGCGCAGCCTGGTCCAGACCGGAGGGGATGTGCATGGCTGGTCGGAGGTTTACGATCACAAGACGTTTCACTGGGACGATGCGACGTGGCAGGGGCCGCCTCTGACGGGAGCGGTATTGTACGAGTTGCATGTGGGTACATTTACGCCGCAAGGCACATTCGATTCGGCCATTGAACGGCTTCCGTATCTGTTCGATCTAGGGATCACGTATGTTGAGGTGATGCCGGTGGCTGAATTTGCCGGTGATCGCGGGTGGGGCTATGACGGCGTTGACCTGTTCGCGGTTACGCATCATTACGGCGGGGCCGAGGCGTTAAAACGCTTTGTCAATGCGTGCCACATGCAGCGTCTGGCAGTCATTTTGGATGTGGTCTACAACCACTTTGGCCCGGTAGGGAACTACACCGGCAAGTTCGGTCCGTATCTCACCTCGAGGCACAACACGCCGTGGGGCGATGCGGTCAACTTCGAGGATGCGGGCTCGGATGGCGTACGTCTGTTTTTTCTGGATAATGCGCGAATGTGGATGCGCGACTTCCATATCGATGGTCTGCGGCTGGATGCGATTCACGAGATCATGGACCGTTCGGCAGTGCACTTTCTCGAGCAGCTTTCAGCCGATGTGAATGTGCTCTCGGCTCGGCTTGGACGGCGGCTGGTTTTGATTGCGGAGTCTGACCTGAACAATCCGCTGATCGTGCGTCCGATGGAGTCGGGCGGCTTTGGTATGGATGCACAGTGGTCGGACGATGTTCACCATTCGCTGTTCACGCTGCTGCATGTAGAAGAAGGAGGCGGCAAAGGGTATTACGACGACTTCGGCGACTTCGACTGCCTTGCGAAATCGTTGAAGAGCATGTTTGTGTACGACGGAATTTATTCGAGCTACCGCCATCGCAACCATGGGCGGCCCGTGGACGGGCTCTCGGCACACCACTTTATCGGGTTCATCCAAAACCACGACCAGGTAGGGAACCGGGCAACCGGCGATCGCCTGGAACATCTTGTGGGTGTGGATTTGACGAAGGTCGCGTTGGGCCTGGTGCTGACTGCGCCGTTTATTCCCATGCTCTTTCAGGGCGAGGAGTATGCGGCTTCCACTCCGTTTTTATACTTTGCTGATCATGAGGATGAGGAGATGGCTGCGGCCGTCGCTGCCGGGCGCAAGAAAGAGTTCGCGGCGTTTGGGTGGGACGAGGCGCAGATTCCCAACCCGGAAGAACGCTCAACGTTCGAGAGGTCGCGTTTGAACTGGGATGAGGCGCAGACAGGCAAGCATGCAGACATGCTGGCGTGGACCAAGGCGTTAATTCATCTGCGGCGAGGCTCCACGTCGTTGAATGATGGCGACCGCGGCCATCTCAAAGTGAGCTTCGACGAAGAGCGGCGCTGGCTGCGCATGGATCGCGGACAGGTGAGCGTGTTCGCAAATCTGGGCAGCGGCGAGGTCGAGTTCAAACTGAAACAGGAATTTAGGCTGGCACTTGCTTCGAAGCCCGAGGCTACGCGTCTCGAAGGAGAACGCCTAATGGTTCCTGCACAGGGATTTGTGGTTCTTTCGACGGAGCCGCAGGACCAGTAAGCGATTAGCTCGCCATAATTCTTGGTTTTATTCCCGCGCGAATCTGCGTCTGTCTTTCCACCATCTGGACACAGGTAAGCTCCGTTGAGGCAATCACCTACTGAACCCATCGGGACGCCCAACCAAAGGGCAGACGCAAGGCAAACGCGGATTCCCTTCGGGAATGACACCTATAAGGCGAAGCAAACAACTTATGGCAGACGCAGATTGTTTTCAGAGGAATTACAAGTGGGGCGAGAGGGCAAAGGTAACGGCTGGCCTATTCAGGTGCGGGCGCGTTTATGGGCTTTGCGGATTTCGGCGGCGGTGAAGAGAGCTTGGAACGGTGCCTCAGGGACTGCGGCACCGATGTTGGCCGCGCCGCCCTGCTCGCGGTCGACGAGCGCCAGGACACCGATGACGTTCATTCCAGCGGCTCGTGTCGCTTCAACGGCTTGCAGGGTTGAGCCACCCGTGGTGCAGACGTCGTCGACGATAATGACATCAGCGCCGGGCTTCAAAAAGCCTTCGATCAGACGGCCCGTACCGTGGGTCTTTCCGGCCTTGCGGACCAGAAAACCATTCAGCAGGGTAGGCTCGGGGCCGTGGTCTTCGTCAGGGTCCAGGGCGAGGAACTCGCGATGGTCGGCCAGTTCCCAGGCGCTGGCTGAGGCAATGTTCGAAACCAGCGGATCGGCTCCCATGGTGAGGCCGCCTATGGCTACGGCAGAGGGGAAGCGTTCGCGAATTTCGTCCAGCAGAACGATACCCGCGAGTCGTCCGCCTTCGGCGTGCAGGGTGGTGATGCGGCAGTCGATGTAGTAGTCGCTCTTCTGGCCGGAGGCGAGGGTAAAGTCCCCCAGACGAAACGAGAGAGAGGCAAGCAGGTCGAGCAGCGATTCGCGAGGGTCCATGGTTCCAAGTAAAGCAGATGCGGAGGTTCAGGGGTAACCGGATGGGAGGAAGCTCGATTGCGTCCCGGCTGACCAGGCGCTCAGAGCTTGTTCATGTAGCGGAAGCCGTCGGTGGTGATGGCAAGCGAGATGAAGACGGAGAGGTTGTAGAAGCAGTGGACAAGGGTGGAGGCGGCAAGCGAACGGAAGTGCAGACGCACCCAGCACAGGACGAGCGAAATTGCGGCCAGCAGCGAGACGCTGGGCCAGCTGAGCCCAAGTTGCGGAGCGTGAACCAGCGCAAACAGTACGCTCGTAACGATGGAGGACGCCACAAGCGCATGGGTCGAGCTCGAGGGAGCGACGCGCCACTGTTCCAGGTTGACGAGGGCTTCGTCTCGATCGGCACCGCGCGGAAGACGCAACCAGTCGATGGCGTTGGCGAAGGCAGGCAGCATGAAGCCGCGGAAGACAATTTCTTCGATCAGTGGCCCCGCAAACACGGCGAAGGGCAAGAGCAGCCAGATGAGATGGGGTGCCTTGAAGATCTCCTCAATCGGCATCTTCGCGGGAACCGGAAGGAACGTTTCAATCTCCTGAGCGGCAAAGCCTACGGCCAGGCCGAAGACGATGAGCCAGGGACGCACGCCAGGAGCATTCCACGAGATTCCCTGCAGGAATGGGCGCTTCCACAGGAGCGCGAAAATGGGCCAGGCGATCAGCAGGAAGAGTCCGTACGCTGCCGCCTGGGCGACGACGCCCTGCCGGGCTGTAGGGGCCGAGGCTCTGGCTAGAGGCAGGACGCACAGGAACAAGGCAGTTGCGAGGATGGCAAGCAGCAGTGCCAGGTGGCCGATGTGCGGCGCACGTGGGTTGTGCGCGGACGCTTGAGTGGAGAGCACGGTTTTATAAGTTTATCGCGGCTGTGGATGGCTGGCCGGGCAAATGTTTCTCGCACCCAGGTGCTTCGGCGTGGGGAAGTTGTGTTCGAGCGGGATGGCTGACCTGAGAGTGCGCTGATGAGGGCGAAAGCCCCACGCAGATTCCCTTCGGGAATGACAATAAGTAAAGGCGAAAGCACAGGCAGATTCCCTGGCGGGAATGACAACAAGGCGGTTTTTAGCGTCCTCCTCCGGACCAGAGGCGATGCGGCAGGAGATAAGTGAAGCCGAGCAGGCCTTCCCACGCCGTGGAGGTGGAGGTGAGGCCGTGGTCGATGCCGGCGTCGAAGACCAGATTGGGACGCAGCGAGTAGGCGGCGGCGAAGAGCAGGCCCACAGCGTTGGCGCGGGCAATGGGCTTGCCTGCGCGGTAGGTTGCGACGAAGGGCTGGGTGAAGTGCCATAGCTCGCCGGTGAACGAAAGTGGTTTCGTCACCTGGCGTGTGAGCGAAAGGGACTGGCCGAACTGGGCGCGGCGAACGTCTGCTCCGGCGGCATTCTGGCCGTGCTGCTCGTTGAAGATGGCGTTGGTATCGTAGTGGATACCATGCAGGCTGCCGCTCATCAAGGCGAGCGCGCCTTGTGAGAAGCCGCCGGTGTCGAGGTTCGCTGAGGTGCCTGAACGGACGCGGTCGTTGTAGCTGAAGGCTATGGTGGGGATTGCGGAGTAGCCTTCGTTTTTGTCGGTAAGGAGCACCTGCGCCCCGAGCACCAGATCGCCAGTATCGTTCGACGGAGAACCCGGCGCAAAGCTGGTGTGCGCATAGGGCTGGTCCGCAGCCTGGATCATGACGAAGTGACTGAGTGCGAGCTTGGTGGTCTGGACGATCGAGAATTGCCGGTCCACGCGAGGCTGACCGGGAGAGTCGGCCGCTTCGACGATTCCTTGTTCGAATTGCAGGTAGCCGGGCGGCGGGATGTGGGCCGGGTTGGTAACTGTGGGATGGGCGGGTACGGCGGGCGGTGCCTTTTCGGCTGACTGGCTCGTGCTGCCGGAAGGCTGAACGGAGTTCGCGTCTTGCGCGAGCGCTGTGGGCGCCGCAATTGCGAGCAGGGAAAGAATATAAAGCCAGGAAAGACGGTGCATGATCCCTTGGATGCGGTGTGCGGTGTGCGGTGTGCGGTGTGCGGTGTGCGTGGGTAGGCGGGTTGGCGTGGCTTAGAGCGAAACAGCAATTCCTCCACTGCGCTGCGGAATGACAGCAGTTGATGTGTGGACCCGAACGCCAGACGCAGATTCCCTTCGGGGATGACAACTAAGAAGCAAAGGCGAATGCTAACGCAGATTGCCTTCGGAACGGGCGAAATCCGGTCACATGGGTGGTGGATGATGCGGGTCAACAGAAGTGATGGAACCTGATTGCCTGCTGTTCGGGTTGACCAGGTCGCGCAGTTCTTTCGACGGCTTGAAGAAGGGAACTCGCTTGGCGGGAACATCGACGCGATCCCCCGTTTTAGGGTTGCGCCCTATGCGGGCGTTGCGCTGGCGCGTGCGAAAGCTGCCGAAGCCGCGAATTTCGACTTTGTCATTGGCTTTGAGAGCGCCGATGACCGAATCGAAGAGGAGGTCAACGATGATCTCGCCGTCGCGGCGGGTAAGGTCGCCCAGGGCTGTCACCCTATCGACCAGGTCTGCTTTCGTCATCGCGTCTCCTTGTTTTTTGCTGCGGCCAGGTCAGCAACAACATTCTACGAACAGGCTAACTGAAGTACGGACACTGTGTTGGACGGGAATAAAGCTTCCTTAGTCGCTTCTACTTCCATAGGAAATAAAAACCGGGAGAGCGGTCGAGCAGACGGGTGGGGTTTGGCAGCAGGGTGTCCGCGCTGCCGCTGAGCAGGGCGGCCAGACCTTTCTTCTCGGATGCGGCCGAACGGTGGCTGGTTCGCCGGGGATTCCGACTGAGCGGGCAGTGTCGATCAGCGCGTCCCGGTAGCCGCCGATCTTGTCGATCAGGCCAAGCGGAAGCGCTTGTTGTCCGGTCCAGACCTGGCCGGTCGCGAGAGTGTGGATGCGGTCGTCGGAGGTGTGGCGGCCGGAGGCGACATCGTGGATGAACTGCCCGTACATATTGTCGACGAGCGACTGGAAGTAGGCAGCCTCCTGGGGTGTCATGTCATGGGTGGGATCGCCCGCGTCTTTGAGTGCGCCGGCGTGGATGACGACAGGTTTCAGGCGTGCCCACTTCATCAGGTCGCCGTAGTTGGTCCACTCCATGATGACCCCGACGGAGCCGACGACGGAGGCGTCGTTGGCGTAGATGGAGTCGCAGGCGCTGGCGATGTAGTACGCCCCGGAGGCACCGACTGACTGGATGGAGGCGACTACCTTCTTGTGCTTTTCGTGGCGGATGCGCAGGACTTCGTGGAAGATCTCCTGCGAGGCTGCGGCACCGCCGCCCGGGGAATCGATGTGGAGCAGGATGGCTTTGACGGAGGAATCGTCGCCAAATTTTTCGAGCTGTTTGTCGAGCTTGTCGGCGTCGACGATGACTCCGCTGACGTCAATGACTGCGATCCGGCTGGAGGCGAACGCTGAGGTGCCGTCGTCTCCGGCAGAATGCAGCGCAGAGAAGACGGTGGCCCACAGGGCGAAACCCAGGATAGCGAGCGAGCCCAGGGTGATCAACGGCCAGAACCATGCCGGACGCGGTGTGCGGGGGGCGTAGACGGGTGCGGCATAGTTCGCGCCAGCGGCCTGGGCGTACGGCATCTGCGCGTAGCCGGAACGCGGTGGCGCTGAGGTTGCGGAGAGCGGTGGAGGTGGCTGGTTTGGGTCGTCCGGCATGGGTGGAGTGTAGCAGGGCTTGCGGAGTTGGCTGGTGCTTGTTGACGGGGTGAGGCGATTGCGGGTTCAGGGTGAAGGCAACGGAGATTCCCTTCGGGAACGACAACCAGTACGGCAAACTGAAGCCGAGACGTTCTCAGAAGGTCTCGGACTTCAGCGTGGTTGCGGGTTTCCGTTTGGCAAGAGGTTTAGTGGCGGGCGGTGTGGGTGCGGAGGACAGGGCTACGGCGGCGGCTTCGTGCAGTGCTATGTCGGCATGCGTGGTGCTGAGCTTGACATTTGCGCCACCGTTGCCGTGCTTGGCTGAGAGGGATTGGCTCTCGCCTGACGTTTGCGCTTCGAGGCCCAGGTCGTTGGTGATGGAGCCTTCGTTGGCGCGGGCCTCGAGCGAAAAATTGGATTTTTTAGGCACGGTGAAAGCGACCTCGCCGTTGTGGTTTTCGACGCTGACATTGCCGAGAGGAACGGCGCTGGAGAGGTCAACGCGCCCGTTGCTGTTGACGACGGAGACGTCGCCGGCGAGGCGTTCCAGCGAGATGTTGCGGTTGCGGGCATGCAGCTGGATGGGGCCGGCGATGTCGTTGCCGGTAAGCTCGGAGCTTGGGCTGATATCGACCTCGCCGTCGAGGCGGGCGAGCGAGAACTGGGTGCGGTCGGTCCTGAAGTTCAGGCCACCGTGCAGGTGCTCCAGATGAGTGTCGCCATAGAACTCACCGTCGAGGCCTACGGGGCCGCTCACGTCCGCGAGGGTGACGTCCTGGGCGCGGCCTTTCAGTTGGACTTGGCCCTGAATCTGATTGGCGTGGAAGGAGGCCGAGGTGCTGTTGAGGTGGGCGACGACGGCGCCCGCGATGGACTCCAGGTCGATATCGCCGTGATCGGAGCTTACGTTGACGGCGGCTTTTATTGCGGAGATGTTGACGGCTCCACGGCCTGCGTTGACGATTACGGGGCTGGTGTCGGGCAGGGTAATGGTCAGGTCACTGGACGAGCCGGAGAGCGATGGGAGTGTGACTTTGAGAGTCTCCCCGGTGAGGTTCATGCGAGCGGTCAGGTCGCGATCCTTGCGGTCGGCGTCCGAGTCGGAGCTGCTGTAGATGGCCTTGTTGACGGTGACGTGAATCTGGCCGTCGGGACTGCCGCCGGTCAAGGTGACGTCGCCTCGTGGGTCGTCGATTTCTACAGTTGTGCCGGTGGGGACGGTGCCGTCGAGTTGCTGCTGGCGGTCGTGGCGTTCGCCGAAGAACTGGCCAATGTTGTCGGGGTTGATTGAGTAGCCGTCGAATCCCCTTGTGATGTGAAACGCACCAATGGAGGCTCCGGTGAGTGCGATGAGGATCAAGAGGAAGACCGTTCCCGCGCCGATTCCGCGCCGGACAGGGATGCCGCGGCTGGTGGACAGGTGCTGGTCGATGGCCCACTCGATTACGAGTAGGACACCCGCGACGATAAGGACCACGGGCCACCAGTGCGCAAACCAGATGGCAAAGCTGCTGAACGGAATGCTGCGCAGACGCGCCACGAAGAAGGTGACGCCGATGGCAATGACCACCAGCGGGCCCAGGATGGAACTGCGCTTATTGGCGCGCATTTGCTGACGGTACAGGTCGCGTTGGGCGCGGTTGGACGCCTGGACGGCGCGCAAGTGGGCGCGGGTCTGTTCGCGGAGAATGCGGCGCTGCTGGCGCGCATCGAAGCCGAATGGAGCGCCGGGGGGCGGGTAGGGTGGAGGATAGCCGGCCATCATCTGCCGCCTTTCTGGGCATCGTGATCGTCTGGGTCAGGGGCGGGAACTACGGACATCGAGGAAGAGGCTGGTGGGGCTGGAGAGGGGCTGGGTGGGTTGTATGGGCTGTTGAAGTTTCCAGGCATGGTACCAATCGGCGCGCTGGTCCAGGCGGCACGTTCCAGCAGGGCCATCACCCCGGCGGCGATGATGATCAGGGGCCAACTGCGGTGCAAGCTCAGAAGATGGACCTCGCTGAGGAGGAAGAGTACGCCGAACAGTACCAGCCAGACCGCACCCCGCGCGGCGCGGATTAGACGCAGCGAGTAGCCCGGAGACCCCGCGTCGACCATTCCGCCGGACTCCACCATGCGGCGGAGGAAGATCCACACGCCGAGACCGATCAGCAGGAGACCCACCAGCACACCACCCCGTATTCCGCTGAAGACGCCGGTGGTGCTGAGCAGAAAGAGCGTACCGAGACCGATGAGCCAGACGGCTCCGGCAGGGAAGCGGCTGGGCGGAGCGATGTAATCCGGCCCGATGTAGTCCGGTGCGCCAGGAATAGGCGGCACATAGGTGGCGTTGTAGGCGCGCGCAGTGTACGGTCCGTAGCCGTAGGGTGGCATCTGAGCTCCCGGGGGCGGAACCTGATTCGGGTCAGAGGTGCCGTAGCTCCCAGGCTGGCCGGGACGCGACTGGCCGTATATGTCTACGGGAGCGCCCCATCCCGGGACTTCGGTGGTGTTGGAGGTGAAGCCTGCGGGGTCGACCCAGCCAGGAGATCCGGGACCAGAGTACGGTGGAGGTGTGGAAGCGCCGGGTGCGGCCGCCGCCGCCGGGGCAGAGTGCGGCTGCGCGGGCCAGGCGCGGCCAAAGCCGAATCGTTCGCCGATGTCGTTCAGACCGAAAGGATTGGGCAGCGGTGTGCCGTCTCGGCGCGCAATCGCGGTGTGATGGGCTTCGAACGCCATATAGAAGACCCAGCCGAAGACGAACAGAAGAAAGATGCTGTTGGCATCGACCAGCGACACAAGCACGGCGAAGACGATCAGGTGGACAATGCCCTTGGCATACTGCTCGTTGTACATGGCACCGACGCCGGGGATGAAGCCGAGCAGCGTGGCCAGGCCGGGGTTGGGCGTTGTGGGCCCGACGCCGCTGGATGGCCAGGCGGGGTTCGACCATGCCGCATGGGACCAGGGCGTATTGGCCTGGGCTCCCGGAGGAACCGGGCCTGGTTCGCCGTGCACGCGCGCCGCAAGGCAGGGCTCGCAGAACACGGATGAGCCGACGACGCGGGCTGATTCCTTATCGAGCGGTTTGCCGCAATTCTGGCAGAACGCGACGGGCGGGGTGGAGTCAGTGGATCCGCCCTGGGACGGATTGCCGGATGGATTCTGGTCTGTCATGCGCGACCCCATTTCTGTTGCGTAACGTGTACCGGCTGGAGCCGGTCTGCGGCTGGCAGGATGTCTGCATCGCCCGCAGGTGCGGCAAAGTGGCTGACGCCGGGTTGCGTGGGAGCCTGCGGCTGTTCGCGCTGCGGTTGCTGCGGGCTTCCATCCTGCGGGGCAGGTGCCGTTCGCGGTTGAGGTTGACCCCTGCGGTCTGGCTCGTCCGCTCCTCCGGTGAGGTTGATGCCGACCCCGGCGGCCTTCAGGTCGTCGACGCGGGATTCGAGCACGTGGACCACGCGCAGGCTGTCATAGCGTCGCGCCGCATCGCCCTTGGCCTCGTAAAAGCTGCGCTTCAGCGTGGAAGAATTGAGTTCGGCCACGTGGATCTCATCGAGACGAACGCCCGTGAGGTTGAGTGTGAGCGCGATCGAGAAGAATGCCATGGCCGCAGTCATCGCGAGGCGCGGCTGAAAGGCTGGATTGTGGAAAGACGGGAGCCACCGTGGTGCGGTAGAAGTGCGCGGGCGGAACGGAACGACGGGCGCGCGCCACGGCTGGTTTGGCAACTCCGACGGTGCGGAGGTGGAGACGAACGCTCCGGCGGAGACGAAAGCATTTGCCGGCTGGTCCTGCGAGAGTACAGCTTCGCTCGTCTGCGCGAAGATTCTTTCTAGCAAGTAGGCCGAGGGTTCAGGGCGGGGAGACTTGAGCATCTGCAGCCAGGCTGCGCCGCGCTGAGCGTCAGCCAGCAATTGGCTGCAGTGCTGGCAGTTGCCGATATGTCCGTCGAACCAAGCCTGGTCGGCGGGTCCGAGAAGGCCGTCGAGCGCGTCCGTCAGCAGCGCCCCGCAGGCTTCGCACGCGGGGTGATTGCTGGATTCGAATTGGTCGTTCTGGAGTATGTTGGCCACTTACATCACCTGTCCTTCTCTACGTTGCAACAGCCTTGCCAGTTCCCCTCGGCCGCGGCTGATGCGGCTCTTCACCGTGCCTTCGGGAATGTTCATGACGGCTGCAATTTCTTTGTAGTCCATGTCTTCTAGGTCGCGTAGAATGACCGCTTCGCGCAGTTCGGGGGAGAGTTTAGCGAGCGCAGCCTGGATGGTGGCGCGCAATTCGAGGCCGGAGTAATGCTGCTCCTGCGTAAGTGCTGTGTCGGCCAGACGGTCGGCGCGGCTCAGATTGTCTTCTTTCGCACATAAGGGTGCATCCAGCGACTCGGTCACGCGCTCCATGCGGGTGCGGCGGTAATTGTCCACGAGCAGGTTGCGGGTGAGGGTCGTCATCCAGGTCTGGAAGTTGCCCTTGGTTGCGTCGAAGCTGGAGAGATTGCGGTAGACCTTGAGGAAGACTTCCTGGGTAATGTCTTCGGCTTCAGAGGCGTCGCTGGTGAAACGAAAGCAGATGGCGTAAACGCGGCGATGCTGGCCTGTGACAAGTTGATGCCAGGCGCGCTGCTCGCCTGCGAGACAAAGGACTACGAGCTGGGCAAGGGCGTCCTGCTCGGCCTGTTGTTCGGGCGTCCTGTGCACACATGCCTCGGGCGTTCGGGGTGACGTCGCCAGTGTAACCGGGAGGGAAAGAGAGGTGCTTCGAGGCGCAGGGTGATCCGCGCGGCCGGGCGCTCTGCCCAGCGGTGTGCTGGAGGCCGGGAAGGGAATCGCCATGTGGAGAACACCCATGATTGGCTGTACGCAGTCTGGGTGGCGGCGGTTCCGTGGCAGACGTGAAACGCAGATTTCCTTCGGAATAGCACGCGAGCCGCAAAGGCCCCAGGAGTCGATGTATCCTTTTGTTCATGCAAAAACTGCGCTTTGTGTTTGCCCTGGGCCTTGCCGGCCTGCTTGTCCCCACGCTCCCTGCACAGGACCACCATGATGCCGCTAATGCGGACGCGCACAAGGATGCGAAGCCGGACTCTGCCGCGCCGGAGGTGAAGAATCCGCTGCCGCCCGACGCCAGTGTGCCGCAGACCATGGAAGTGGATGGCAAGGCATTGAAGTACACAGCCACGGTCGGAACGCTGCCGGTGAAGAACGAAGAGGGCAAGCCCACGGCCGAGGTGGTGGTGACCTCGTATGTGGTCGATGGCCCCTCCCGTCCGGTGACGTTTGCGTTCAACGGTGGTCCGGGCGCGTCTTCGGTCTTCTTGAATCTTGGGGCCATTGGCCCCAAGCGCGTGGAATTCGGGGCGGAAGGGCAGAGCCCGTCAGACCCGGCGACCCTGCACGACAACCCGAACACATGGCTAAGCTTTACCGACCTGGTGTTTATCGATCCGGTGGGGACGGGGTTCTCGCGGAGCCTGGTTAAGACTGACGAAGCGAAAAAATTGTTCTACGGGCCTGACCAGGATATCGCCTACCTGTCGAAGATTGTGTACGACTGGCTGGTGAAGAATGGCCGGTTGCAGTCGCGCAAGTACATCGTGGGCGAGAGCTATGGGGGCTATCGCGGACCGCGTCTGACCGCGTACTTACAGTCGAAGATTGGCGTGGGGATCAATGGTGTGGTGTTGATCTCACCGGCGCTGGCGCCTTCTTCCGGTTCGGATCAGATTTCACCTATCGACTGGATGATTACGCTTCCTTCCATCGTTGCCGCAAATTATGAGCGCAAGGGAACTCTGTCAGCCGAGACGATGCAGCCGGTGATCGATTACGACCGTGGCCAGTATGCGGAAGATCTCCTAAAGGGAAACTCCGACCCCGAGGCGACGCCGCGCATTGTGAAGAAGGTGACGGAGCTGACCGGACTGGACCCGACGTTCGTCAAGCAGTCGGGCGGCAGGCTTGAGACGCAGCCGTTCCTGCGCGAGGAGTTCCGTGAGACGGGCAAGCTGGGCAGCCGGTATGACCCGAATGTGACGGCCTACGATCCGTTTCCGTATGCGCCGACGCAGGAGACGAACGATCCCATTCTGCTGTCGATCATCGCGCCGACGACCACCGCGATGGTGGACTGGGTAACCCGCACGGTGGGCTGGAAGACGGATGCGCGCTACGAGGCGCTGTCCGAGCAGGTGAACCGGAACTGGGACCGGAGTAGCGGACGTGGCGCGTTCCGTGGTTCGGCCTCGGCGACCGATCTGCGTGTGGCGGTGACCACTGACCCGAAGCTGCGCGTGCTCATCGCACATGGCTGGGCGGACCTGTCGTGCCCGTTCATGGGCTCGGTGCTGACCGTCAGCCAGATTCCGACCATGGGCGACCCGACGCGGGTGCAGGTGCACGAGTATCCGGGTGGCCACATGTACTATGCGCGTCCGGCGAGCTCGCATTCGTTGCGCGAGGATGTGATCGCGATGTATGCGAAACACTAACGGCAGGCCGGTATAGAGATAGAGGACGCAGAAAAGCTACTTGGTGACCTTGCGATCGACTTCGCGCAGACGGGCTGCCTTGCCGCGAAGATCGCGGAGGTAGAAGAGCTTGGAGCGGCGGACCTGGTAGGAGCGGATCTTCTCAACCTTGTCCACGACGCGGGAGTTGAAGGGGAAGATGCGCTCGACACCCTGGCCGAAGCTCATCTTGCGCACGGTAAAGGTTCCCTGCGGTCCTTTGCGGCAGGCAATGACCATGCCCTCGAAAGCCTGAAGGCGCTCTTTGTCGCCTTCCTTGATTTTGACCTGAACGCGGACGGTGTCGCCGGGAGCGAAGGCGGGGAGATCGGTCCGCTCGAACTTGGCGGCCAGCTTCTGCATGATGGGATGAATAGACATGACTACTTTCCTGTTCTGAACTCGAGTCTTCAGTGTATACGACTTCGTATGGTTGGTGGCAGTTTGGGGCAAACGTCTGGGCTGGTTTCAATTTCATTGCTCCGGATCCGTTAGCGTTAGCGAAGCGATAAACGCGCGGTCCTGGGGTATGAGATCGGCGCTGCGGAGCAGGTCGGGACGATTGCGAAACGTTTTTTCGAGCGAACGCTCGCGGCGCCAGCGGCGGACCTCGGCATGATCGCCGCATGCGAGGACTTCCGGAATCTTCGCGCCTTGAAAGTCGGCCGGACGGGTGTACTGTGGGTAGTCGAGCAGGCCGCCCGATCCATGGGTGGAGGGAGGAACTGCACCAGGAAGGTGCTGTGCGCCTGGGTCAGCGGCGCCGAAACTTTCGAACCGGGCGGAGTCCGGGTTGCCGAGAACACCTGGCAGCAGGCGAACGACGGTGTCCACGATGACCGCGGCAGCGAGCTCACCGCCTGAGAGCACGTAGTCGCCGATCGACAGTTCACGATCGCAGAAGAGTTCGTTCACGCGTTCGTCGACACCCTCATAGCGTCCGCAGATGAAAACCAGGCGCTTGAGCGAGGCCAGTTCGTGGGCGATGGACTGCGTGAAGGGCTTACCCTGTGCGGAGAGGAGAATGACGGACTCGCGCGCGGCAGGGCGTTCGGCTTGGGGTGCGAGTGCGAGCGATTCGAGGCACTCGAAGATGGGCTGCGGCTTGAGCACCATGCCCTCACCGCCACCAAATGGACGGTCATCAACCGTGCGGTGACGATCGTGCGTAAATGAGCGCAGATCATGTGTCCGGGTGGTGACTTTGCGGCTGGCGATGGCGCGCGCGAGAACCCCGTGAGTAAACGGCCCGGAGAAGAAATCGGGGAAAATTGTCACGATATCAATCTGAATTGGTGTCTGCTCACTCATCGGAATCGCTGCGCGTGGTGTCTGTCGGACGTCGATTCAGATCAACCAAACCTTCAGGAAGCTGCATGTCGATGCGCTGCTGCTCGACGGATAGGCTGACGATGAACTGCTGCACATAGGGAATCAGGATCTCCTCGCCCTTTTCGTCGGAGAGAGTCAGCACAGGTGCAGCGTCGGCCAGACGGCGGGCACCGTCAGGCGATGTGGCGAACTCGACGCCGGTGACGTGGCCGAGCAGCGTGCCGCCCTCGAAGACTGCGCAGCCGACCAGGTCTGAGATGTACTCTTCATCCTCTGCGAGTTCTACGCGAGCTTTAGGAGGGACGATGATGTCGAGACCGGCGAGAAGTTCGGCAGCTTCAATCGTGTCAACTCCCACGAAGGCAAGGACGACGCGTCCATGGTTGCGTCCGACCGGCATCCAGTGCTGCTTAATAGTTGCGGTTTGCAGCAGCCGGTGCGTTTCATCCTCTCCTGCGCGGCCCAGGTGGACTGTGGGTTGAGTGTCAAAGCGATTGGGGAAATCGGTTAGCAGCTCGGCCAGGACTTCGCCTTTTCTGCCCTGTGGGCGCAGAATATGCGCCAGAACGGTCCAGCCTTCGACGATTTCAGCGCTGCTCATGCGATGGCTGCTCCTTAAAGAAGCATACGCATTGTCAAAGAAGCATACGCATTGTCGAACGCTTTCCGCAGCTCTCGAGGATGGTTCTGCTGTTGGATGCAGTCTAGGAATTCGTATCCTGCTGTGGTGCGGAAGGCGGTGCTTGTTGAATATCGAGGCCGAACCGGTGTTGCGCCTTCATGCTGGCGGCCCCGAGAATGGTCCGGATGGAGCGCGCAGTGCGTCCCTGTTTGCCAATGACTTTGCCCAGGTCTGCGGGTGCCACGCGCAGCATCAGCAGCGTGCCATCGCGTTCTGGCGCAGCCTGAACGCGTACCTCGTCGGGCTGGTCGACCAGCCCACGCGCCAAACTGAGGAC
>JAABUJ010000875.1_pt1 | contig 51613 bp, 48 predicted proteins | sample 5559131 | NCBI WGS metagenome assembly JAABUJ01 (sample SAMN10711875, study PRJNA513366) | rock metagenome | isolation source: Antarctica rocks | place: Antarctica: Victoria Land, Mt New Zealand nord | collected 2016-01-07
AGCGCAGCGGCCACGGCTGGCGGCCCCGCCTGGCCCGGGCCAGGCGCCGTCGCTGCCAACGCGCCGCTGTTGGGCATGCAGGCCGGCACCTCGCCCGCAGCGCCCGGCGCCGCCCCGCTGGCCGCGCCGCCGCGCTGCAAGCCGTCGGCGGCATCGGGTCGCGCGGGGCCTGGCACGCTGCGCGGTGGCTGCGCGTCGTGCGGGCACGCCTTGCGCTTGCGCCCGCGCCGCGCCTGCGCGCCGCGGCAGCTCAGGCGGGCGACCAGCGCACTCTCGCTTGGTGGGCGCATGCTTGGCTGCGGAGGCGGTGCTGCCTGCCGCTTGCAACCTCCTGGAGCGCAGCGATAACAGCCGCCCTGCAAGCAGCTGCCCGCCCCGGTATCAAGGGAGTATGCCAGCCGGGCACCTGGTGCCATGCGCAGTGAGAGGCACCAGGCAGGGGGTCTAGAGACCCAGCTCGTGAGCAGGGGGAGCGCACCTCAGCGCCAGCACCCGGGCCGCCGCCCAGCACGCTGCCGCTGCCGCCAGGCGCTGCCAGGCAGTGCGCCTCCTCATCCTGCGCCGCCCAGCGTAACAGATCAAGCATAATTGTGCCTGCCCTTCACCGCAAGCCGCACATCTGCGCATGCGTACCGTGGCTGCGCACTCTTTGATGACACGCTGAGGCCGGGCTGCGACAACCAACATCCAAAGCCTGCACAGGCCCCGACCCTGGCAGACCAACAGGCATTCCGTGGCAGGCGAGCGGCGCACCTTGGCCGCCCGCTCGCGCGGTCCCATGTGCTGCGCCGCGCGCCGCGCGTCGGGCTCGCCGGGCGCCGGACGCGCCGCCGTCGCGTCCGCGAGGGAGGGCGCGCAGCCGCCGCCGCTCCCGCCCGCCGCGCCGGCCGCGCGCGCGGGGCCGGCTGCGCCGGCGGCCACTGCGGCCGTCTTGATTGGCGCGTGTGCGGGCGCGCCGGCCGGCGGCGGCGGCACTCCGTCGCGGATGGGCGACGGCCGCACTGGCGCATTCTCATCCACCCAGCGGTGCTGCACGCCCTGCGCGGCGGCCCCGCAGATGCGATGTAATCAGTGGGTACACCTTTAGGTCGCAACTGGGGTTCCTCAGCATGCATAGACTGCTTGGCGCAGCAAAGCCTTGGCTTTGGTGCTCATATCTGCGAGTTGAGAGCTGCCCTGCCAGGTCACGAGCGCATGCGTATTCCAAGCACATGCCCTTTCCAACCACCCGCGGCCGTGCGGTGGGGAGACCGGCACGAGCGCCCCGCCGCCGACGCACGCCCAGGGCCGCATCAGGGGCCGGGGGCGGGGGCCTCGGGCGGGCGCCGCGGGCGCGCGCCGCCAGCAGCACGCGCTCGACGTCGTTGTCGTCGTACAGGATGGTGTGCTTGCGGCTGGCGGCCGAGTAGCTGGTCACGGTGCCGCGGTAGAACACGCCGTCGCCGTCCCAGAACACGTCCACGCGCTTGCCGAAGTCGCGGAAGCGCTCCGGCTGCGTGTCCATGGTGCCGCGGCACTGCGGCGCGCCGCACATGCACCTGCGCGCACGGCGCCGCCGATCGGGGCGCGCGGCCGTGCGCCGCTGCAGTGAACGGCCGCGCGTGAGAGCATGCAGTGCGTGCCTGCACATCAGACATACACTGGCAACCCCGGGCGCCGCGCGTTCGCGGGAGTTTCGCGGATCCCCGTCGCCGCTGCCCAGAACGCGGTGTGGTCCGTCCGGGCGCTCGCTCACGTGCCAGGCACTCGGCAGGACACAGGCAGCTCGCGACACGGCTCGGCCAGAGAGCGGGCGGAGCGGGCCAGGCGCGGCGCGGCGAGGTGGTGTAGGGTTGGGGTTGGGGTGACGCGCCGGTAGGCGCCCGCGTCGCTGGCGAGGCCGGCGTGCTGGAACTGGTAATCGTACGTCAGCTCCGCGCCGGGCGCGATCTCGGCGGCCGCGAAGATGCCGACGCGCACCTCGCCCGTGCCCGCGTCGTGCCACTTCTGCGTCTCGCAGTTGGGCGCGCAGGAGCTGTTGAGCAGGCGCGCGAGCGTGCCCTTGCGCCGCGCGTCCAGCACCAGGCCCGGCGCGAGCTCCATCAGGTAGAAGTGCGCCTGCCCGGCCTCCTTGGCCGCGCGCAGGCGCGCCGCGCACTCGCGCGCGTCCACCACCTCGCCTGCGCGCGCGGCCCGGCGCGCCGCTCAGCGCGCGCGCAGGCGGGGCCTCCGCCGCGGCGCCCTGCACCTGAGATTGAGCGGCCGGGGCTGTGAGCGCGCTGCGCGGGAGCACCTCGCGCTCACGAGCGCATGCAAAGCGGGCACTCTGCGTGCGCAGCCGCCGCGGCGGGCCGCGCGGCGCGGGCGCACCCGTGTACTCGACTATGAAGGCACCGCGCGCGATGCGCTCCGCCGCGCGCACGCCCCAGCCGCGGTTGTCGGTCAGGAAGACGTCCATGCGCGGCTGCGGCAGCAGGTGGAACGGCCTGCCGCTGGGCCAGGGTTAGGGCGCGCGCGTCACGGCACGCGCATCACGCATCCAGGTGACGCCCCCGCGCGGCGCAGGCGCTCAGGCAGCTCGCACTCGCTCCACTGGCGCGCGCGGCTGCTTTTCATCTGGGGACAGCTTGGGTGAAGGATGCGTCTGAGCACGGGGCGCGATGCTGCACATGCACAACGGAAACTGGCCGGGGCTTCACATCGACCTTTAACCCACATGCGCCCCACCAACCAACCTGCAGCAAGTGGCTCAGGTAGGGATGCGCATGGGCGGCCCCTTCGTTGCACAGCCCAAGCACGACGCGGCGGCACCCCAGCACAACGAGGTGGCACAGGAAGCGGGGCACACCTGTTGCTGCAGCGCTCGCCGGCGGGGCATGTGCGCGGGTCGCAGATGATGTACGACATCCTGTTCAGGCAGCTCTCGCCGCAGCAATCGCGGCGCGGCGGCGCAGGCGGCTGCCGCGCGGCCGCCGCGCCCGCCGTCTCGCCCGCTCGCGCGCCCGGCCCGCCGCCCACGCATGCGGCCCGCTCCCCGTTCCCGCTCACGCGGCCGCCGCCGATCGCGCCCTGCGCGGCGGCCGCGGGCGCGGCGCCCGCGCCGTGCCCCGCCAGACGGAGCGCCGCCGGCCCACCCGCGCCGCCGCACTCGGACGCTCCCGCTGCTGCCGCGTCTGCCGCAGCCCTCGGCGCTGGTGCGGGCGCGGCGGCCGTCTGCGCTGCGCCTGTGGGTGCGGCTGCGCCCGCCGCGCCCACGGCCGCGCCTGCCAGCGCGCCGGGCGGAGCAGCAGCGAGCACAACGGGCGCCGGCCCGCCCAGCGCAGGGTGCGCGGCGGCCGCGCCGTCGCTGGGCGCCGCCGCGGCGGCAGGCCCCGCCGCCGCCGGTTCGCCAGCGCGCGGCTCTGACGCCGCAGCCGGGCCCGCAGCGGCTGCGCCGCCGCCGAGCGCCGTGTCGACGCTTGAGACAGCAGGCGCCGGCCCCGGCTCCTCGCCCAAGTCTGCCGACAGGACCTCGACCGCCTCGAGCGAGGTGGCAGCCCCGCCGTCCGCGCTCGGCTGCGTGCCGCCTGCGGCGCCAGCCTGCGCATTGGCCGGCGCGCCGTCCTCGCCCCCGCCGACCGCTGACGCCGGTCCCCGGCCACCGCTGCCGCTGGCCGCTCCGGCGCCCGCCCCATCCAGCGCAGCAGCGGCCTCGCCCACAACCGCCGCCCCCGCCCCTTCCGGCGCGCTGAGGCAGCTCTGCGCTGCGGCGGCCATGGGCGGCGCGCCTGGCGGCGCCAGCGGCGCCTGCGCATCCAGCAGGCTGGCGGGCGCCGAGCGCGCCAGGGACACCGCCGAGCCCGCCGCGCCGGCTGCGGCCGGCGCCGCGGCCACCGGCGCGGCCTCGCGTGCCGCGCCTGCGCAAGCAGCCGGGGCGGCCGGGCCGGGGGCCGCGGGCGCGCGGCCGCCGCCTGCTGGCAGCAGGGGGCCCGCGGATGCGGGGCGCGGCGGCGGCGCGCGCGGCAGCGGCGGCAGCGGCGGCAGCGCGTAGCAGTTGCAGACCGGGATGTCGTCCTTGGGCAGGCGCTTGGGCCGCGGGCGCGACACGTACACGCTGCGCCGCACCGTCTCGTACTGCGGCTTGGCCTGCCGGCGCGGGCCCGAGTCAGGCGCTCTGACTTGATTTTGGCTTGTCGGCACGGGACCAAGGTATGAGTTGTGGTTTGCATCTGGCCGCGACAGCTCAGTGCCAATGTCCGAGCTGATGTCAACAGGGCCCCTAATGCAAATGCTCGCCGAGCACACACAGAGCCGTCACTCTGCAAGCGGGCGCCCACGTCGATAGGCGTTGGGCGCTGCTCGGGCGGGCGCGCTGCGCGCGCCTGCTTGGCAGCGCCGGAGGAGCCACGGGCGTGCGCGGGCGCAGCAACCGCCGCCGCCGCGGCCGCGATGGCCGCCGCGCTGGGCGCCGCGAGCACCGCCGCAGGCGCGCTGGCGGCCGCGGCACTGCCGGCCTCGGCGCCCGGCGCCGGGCGCGCCTTGACGCGCTCCGCCGCCCTGCGGCAGCGTGTGCGTCCATGGTCAGTGATGCGTCGCACAGCCTGGCCGCGAGGTGCGGCCAAGGCAGGCATGGCATATTGGGCAGCTGCGCCCCATCAGCCCGCCGCCAACAACCACTGAAGCACAGGATATTGAAGCGTGTCAGGCGGCACCCCCACGTGGCGCCCCATCCAGCAAGCAGATCTCCAGGCGCATGCAAGACACCCCATACACGCATGTGTCGAGATCAGAGGCTGCACGTGCGTCAAAACGTCCGCGCTCGGACAAACCTCGCAGCAGCCGCACGCCCTGCTGCGCTCGACACATGCAGCGCGGGCCCTGCCATGGGCGCATGCGCGCGCCGCGGCCAGCGCACCGGGCGCGGTCGGCCTTGCGCTCTCGCGGCGCGCGCGGCTTGGGCGGGGCCGCCCGCATGGCTGCAGGCAGCGGCGGCACGGAGGTCCACCAGCCCGCTGGCGCGCGGCGCTGCTGGCTCTCCACCAGGAACTCAAGCGCCTGGCGCGCGCCGCAAAGCGTCAACACGTGAGGTGCAGCTCCATCGGACTTGACGGCTCACCGTCCGTGGCCCCGGCCACTGTCTGCCACCCTGTCTGCCACCACCGCACGGCGGTCCACCCCTGCGCTGCGGATCGGCCCGCCCATCACCCTGACACAGGTCAGCCTGCCAGCACGGGCTCTGCAAGACCATGAGCAGGGCGCGCAGGGCAGAGCGGGTCCTGTGCGTACAGGGCGTGGCGCTCTGTCCGTCCTTGGTCCGACCTAGGTGCACACGATCGCGGCGCAGTTGCGCACCATCTGCGCGGCGGCCACAAACGCGCGCCGGCCCTTGGCCTTGGCGAACAGGCCGCGGCGCAGGCCGGCGCCCCAGGGCACGGTCTCGCCGGGCGCCATCCACGCGATCTCCAGCGTGCCGAAGAACATCACGCCCAGCGTCTGCTCCCGCGACCGCCGCACGCCGCCCAGGCGCACCGCCGTCTCGGCCTCGGACATCACTTGCGCCTGCACCGCGCGGCCCGCGCCTCACGGCCGGCGCCTGCTGGCCGGGCGCGACAGCACGGGCGTGGGTACTGGGCCTGAGACACAACCGAGCTCTCCTCTTTGTCTCGACGCGGCGCACAAGACTTCGCACGGTTGTAGGCAAAAGAAAGAGGTGTCTCGCTTGCCAGCCGCAGGCGCGGGGAGGCGCGCGCCGGCCAGAAGGGGTAGCCGCGCACGCGCGCCCACACCACGGCCGCCGCCTCGGCCGTGGCCACCACGCGCGCGTCCGCGATGCCGCGGCCCAGCGCATCGCCCGAGCCCCCGTCAGTTCCTGGCACCACGGCGCCGCCGCCGCCGCCGCCGCCGCCCGCCGCGGCCGGGGCCGATGCGCCCGCGCGCGGCCCCGCAGCGGGTCGGCCCGCCTTGGCCTTTGCTGCCCTTGCGGGCGCGGCGGCGGCGGACACCTTGGGCGGCCGCCCGGCGCAGCCGCCCGCCGCGGCGCCGGCCAGCGCGCCCCGCGAGCAGTCTACCGCGCTGGGGCCTGCCGCTGCTCTTGGCGCCGCGCGCTGGTCGCCCGCCGCCGGCTCAGCTCCACACGCTGCGGCGCCGCCCGCCGCGGCGCTGGGCGTGGCCGCCACTGGCCCGCCCGCCAGACCGCCGGACGCGCCCGCCGCCGCCGCCGCCGCGCTCGTCCCCGCCTCTGGCGCGAACGCCGCTGCCGCGCCCGCTGCGACGTCGCCGGCCGCGGCCGCCGCCGCGCCCGCCGCCGGCCCTCCCAGCGTCGCACTCTGCGCGTGCGCTGGCGCCGCCGCTCTGGCCGCTGCCGGCACGCCTGCTGGCAGAACAGCCGCGCCCGCAGCCGGCGCGCTCAGCGCGGCCCCTGCCTCATGCACCGCCGCCTCGTCGGCCGCTCGCTCAGCAGCCTCTGCAGCGCGGTCCAGCTGTGCCATGGGCGCGGCCGTGACCGGCCCCGCTGTCGCGAGCTCGGGCATGGCCGCTGCGGGCACAGAGGCCGGCTGGCCGGCGGACTCGACGCGGTCGCGCCATTGGCGCGACTCCGCATCGGCAGGGGGGCAGCGCGTCTGCCCCGACCCAGCGTTGTCGTCAGATGGCAGGGCTGCAGCCCCGCCCGCCGCAGCAGCCTCCTCTGCGGCCCCTCCAGCGGGCAAAGTCGGGGCAGTACCCTCCCCTGCCATGGACGCCGGGGCGGCAGCGGCCGCGCGCGCAGCGCCCTCCAGCGCCTCGGCCTCTGCCGGGGCGGGGCCCGCGCCCGGCAGCGTCCGCTCGGCGTCAGCAGACGCCGCATTGCCGCCAGCCAGGTCTGCGGGCGTGGCCGGCAGAGCCTCACGAGGCCCCTGCACGGGGCCAGCCCCCGCGGCGGCGCACTGACGCCCGTCCTCGCCCGCCGCAGCGCCCGTGTCGGCACTCGGCCCGCCAGCCGCCGGCTCTGCGCGAGCGTCGCCTGAGAGAGGGCCTGCGCCTCCCGCGGCGCGCGCCGGGATCTCGCCCGGGCCTCGGCCGCAGGCGGCAGCGGGTGCGCAGCCTGTCGGCGCGCTCAACGCCGCGCTGAGCGGCGCCGGGGTGCTGGCCGCCGTGTCTGCGCCGGCCTTGCTGCACGGCGCGGGCGCGGTAGCTCCGCAGATCGGCCCTTTGTCAGGCGCCCAGCAGGGTGCCGGCTCAGCGGCCGCGCCGACCGCCGCCGTGCCGCTGGCCGCTAGCTGGGGCGCGGCAGCGTCGCAGGCCCCGCTGCTGCCCGGCGCGCCCTGTCCGGGCGGCGCCGCGGCCGCGCCTGCGCCCGCCTCCGTAGCGAAGCCGCCGCACGCCGCCGCCGCGGCGTCTGCAGGCGCGCGAGGCAGCTGCGCGCCAGGCACAGCCGCGAGCTCCGGAGCGGGCTCTGTCGGGTCGCCGGTCGTGTCCCTCGCCGGCGCGACCATGGGCCCTGGCCTGATCAGCGTGCCCAGAGGCGCGCACGCGGTCAGTGCGCGCTCCGGCCGCTCCGGGCCAGCCGCCGCCCCCGCGCCCGCCCCCTGCCCTGGTCCTAGGGCTGCGCTGGCAGCGCCCTCAGCAGGCGCACTCGCGGGCGCCCCCGCCGCGCCCCGGCCCGCCTCCGCCGGGCCGCCGGCGGCCTGCGCGTCGGCAGGCGCGCGCGCGCAGCAGCCCGCCCGCTCCAACCCCGCATCCGCAGACCGCGAGGCAGCGACCGGGCCAGGCGCTGGTGCGTCCGGAGGCTGCGCGGCAGCGGTAGCGCAAGGGGCTGTTGCGTCCCGGCACGCTGCAGCGGCAGCGGCTTCAGGCTCCGCCGGCGCTGCCGGCCCGGCTGCAGCCATGGGCCCCCGCTCCCTGCTCTGCGGGCAGCGGCGGTGGGGCCCTCACAGCATCACCTGCGCCGCCCAGCCTGGCGCCACAGGCTCTTCCTCCTCAGCGTCCGGCCGAGTGCCCAGTGCCGCCCGCGCTGCCCCTGCCACCAGCCACGCATCGCGTCAGCTCCGTGCACTGGGCGGGCGCACGGCACCATGGATGCAGGCACGTCCGGGACTCACCCCCAGTCAGGGGCTGCCTGGGTCCGCCTCGCAGCGGCTGCCAAGCGCTTTCCTCCGCGCGCTGCTCCGAGCACAAGCCGTCAACGTACGCGCGTGCCGAGCCTGCAACAGGCTGAGACCGTCAGCGCTGCCCGACAACCAGCCTGCAGGCACTGCTGGGGACACTTGAGCTACCGCTCCCATCCCTCTAGTAACCCAGGTCTTGCACGCATGGTGCGCAGTAAGGTCGCGCAATGGGTTCAAATACAGGACACCGTCCCCTGCTCTCCCAAGCCTCTCGTACAAAGGTACGGGGCAAACTTTGCACGCGTGCACCCTCGAGTGACAGGCCTGGGCAGTATGGGATCCGGCGTCGCCCGGCGATGCTTGCGTGCTCAGCTACACCTGCGAACTCGCTGGGCTGTGTTCTGCTTGCCTGGGTGCCTTTGCGTCTAAGTCTATGAACTTGCCGTCTGTCAACACCTCATCAAGTTTGGCCGGATCCAGCGTGCTGCGCCTGCGATGAGGTCTGATGAGGTCTGATGAGGTCTGACCATAGGGCCTCTCTTTAACGAGGTCCCAGCATGGCCATGGAGTGGAGTGAGTGGGGAGTTTGTCGGTAGCACAGTGTGGAGTGCTGCAAGCATTGCCATAGCAACGGTCAAGCTACAGGCATCGCACAAACCCATGCAGCAGCGTTGCGCCACACCAGGCGACTGCTCCAGACTCAACTTACACGCCTGACGGCAGACAACCGCAGGCTTCAGCCAGCGCAACCAGCCCACAAAAACAGACCCCGTCAGCGCCTGAACTGGGAGCCGCCGCCGCACGCGGGCTGGCGGGGCAGCTCCCCTAGCACGCAGAGGCAAGAGGGCAGCAGTTGCTGACCCTGTCCCCCGCCACCCAAACACTCCCTTCCCCTCACACTCCCCGGCAGCCTCCTCACGCGTACAGCGCCGCGCGGCGCGGTGCGCCTAGAGCGTCGGCAGCCGGTCCTCGCCCGACAGGATGGTCAGCAGGTTGTAGCCGAAGCTGCGCGCCGCGCGCGCAGCAGCGTCAGCCTTGCATGCATGCTGGACACCAAGCAAGCCTCAGAGGCTGAGAGGCTGAGATTTTGCCATTAAATTAAAAAACTCTTGATACTTCTTTGCGAGTGAGGCCATACGGCTGATCATGCACAGCTGCTGCCATTGCGTGGCAGTGTGCACGGCTGCACACAGGCATGCAGGCGCTGGCCCGGGCAGCAAGGCGGGGCGCACGGGTCCGACACATGCTTGGCCCAGTTTGCGTACGGGCCCTCGCCGGTGACGTAGCCCTGCACCGCAAAGCCCTGCACGGCAGCCAGGCACCTCCATCGAGCGGGCTTACTGCGGCACACTTGTACCTTGCACAGGTTGGATATGGGACACGCATGTCTCACACGCACGCCCGCAGTCACGCGCCACTAGCACCGGCGTGCGTGCACATCGCTGGCCGCGCGGCGCCAAGGCATGCGTCAACTGGCCCTGGCGCGGGGCGCGCCAGCACGGAGACCATGGCGAGGCGGCCGTTCTTGATCTCCTTGACCTTCAGCTCGGCGAACACCTCCGGGTCGTCCGCCAGGCCCAGCGGGTCGAAGGGGCCGCCTGCGCGGCGCGCGCGCGTCAGCGCTCTGCCGCACGGGCATGCAGCTCGGGCGCGCCGCAAACGGCCCTGCTCGGCCTTCCACATGCGCCCCCAGCAACACTTGACGTCCCACACTCTTAGCCCTGAAGCCCTGTTTGAATGACAGCACGCAGATGGCGCAAGGCATGGCAACAGGAATGTCCAACGGCACCAGGTTATGACGCCAGGACGCCTTCCCAGGCGCCCGCATGGGGATGCCGTCGATGGCGCGTCAACCCTGTCAGTACTGACACAGCCAGCCTGTCGCACTCCTCCTGCCCTGCCCTCCTAACCCTACCCTACCCTCATCAAACAAAGGGGGCGCGCCGGGGTACAGGTTGTCCAGGCCACTGAAGATGGACGAGTCGAACTTGCCCACGCCCGGCGAGTAGCCCGCGGGGCCGGTGCCGCTCTGCCGGTACCGCTCCACGGCGCCCATGAGGCCGACCTCGATCAGCACCACCAGCACAAGCGGCAGCGGGTTGCTCAGGATGCCCCACGGCACCGCGAAGTAGTTGAGCGTGCCGCCGTCCAGCATCTCCGCGCCCGTCTCGAACCAGGTCCCGCCCTTGAGCGGCGCGCCGTTGGCCTGCCCGCGCCGCCTCCCGGCTCAGCCAGGGCTGCGGCGTGGCTGTTGGCACGTGATACCCAACCTGCACTTTGATAGTTCACACTTGAGAGCATGGCCGCCTTGCTGCTGCACTCCGTGACAGTAGGCCCCCAGCAACAACTTCACATGGCGACCATGCCCATTCAGCTTGCAGGCGCTGGTCCCAGCGAGCGGGCTCCTGCAGCAGCACTCCCAGCGCGAGGAGCATACGCAGCGCTGGCAGGATGCATGGCTGGTGCCGTGCGCACGGCTGCACGCCCGGCAACCAGCTGCCACACGGCGCTACTGATGACACGGCAACACTTTCCACCGCAAGACAGGCCCAAGTACAGCATGCGCTGGCTCCTGGCAAGAGACCGGCGCAGGCCGGCGCGGCGCGGCGGCGCGCAGGCGGGCCGCCCGGCGCGCGCCTGCAGGCCCTCGGGGATGATGATGCCGGCCGCGGCCAGCATGGCCCACCGCGCGTGCAGCAGCTCGTACGCGCGGTACTTCTCCACCGTCTCCGTGTCCTTGCCCAGGCCGAGCGGGTCGTAGCCGTAATCACCCGCCAGGCTGCCGTTCAGGTACGTCGGCACATCCGTCGCGTCCAGCAGGCCGCCCGGCAGGAAGAGCGCGCGGTCCGGGCCTGCGCGCGGCGCGCCGCATGGGCGGCTGCCCCGCGTGTGCCAGCGCGGGGGACGACCCCGCTGCGGCGGCGCGTCGGGTGGAGCAACACGTTGCGGCGTCCGCCTGTGGCCTCCCAAGCTGTGGGCGGTGCGGCCACGCCTGCCAGCAGCAGAGTGCCGCGCTGCCACCCAGCCCGTGGCGTGCCAGCGCGCCCGCGCCCCGACGGCACCACCCTCGAGCTACCCGGGTCGCGGCGGCAGGTGCTCGGCAGGCCGCGCACCATACCACTTGTCGAGGTCCTGGGCGCCGCCCGCGCCGCCGAACCAGCCCTTGGTGCGCTTGGTGCCGGACTTGAGCGCCGACTGCGCCTTCTTAATTGGCGACGGCGCCTTCTTCTGCGCCTTCTTCGCCGCGCCCTGCGCCTTCTTCAGCGGCGCCGGCGCCTGGCGCTGCACCTTCTTCGCCTGGCTCTGCGCGCCCTTCACCGCGCTCTGCGCCTTCTGCGGCGCGGCCTTGATGGCCTTCTGCGCCTTCTTGAAGATCGCCTGCGTCACCACCCGGCGCGGCGCCTGCGCGCGGCGCACGCGGCGCTCAGGAGTACGAACACGCTGGCCGGGCAGGAGCAGCTCACTGTCACTTGCCATAGGAAGGCATCCACTGCATAGCTGGTGCCCCTGCAGGCCTCTGCCAGGGCCGCGGTGCCTGTCTGTGTGGGCTGCCGCCCGGCCTCTGTGTGCCAAGCGAACGAGACAGGCACTTATCAAGTACGGGACGGCTGCCGAACCAGGGAGGGCGGTCGACTTTCACCCTCGCTGCTCTCAGGGCACCCTGAGACCTCTGCCCCACTAGCCATCAAGACTGCCCCTCTACCCGTGAGTGGGTGAGCCCCCCACCTGCTGCTGCAGAGGTGCACCAGCAGTCTTCATCTGCGTCCCCAGGAAGCTGGAGGACAGGGGCGCCATTAGAGCCAACTCACGCCGTCTGACCTGGACCTGGCTGCTCAGGAGACCACAGGGGGCTGCAGAATCGAGGGAGGGAGAAGAGCCAGCCTTCTGATCAGAATGCTATCCTCAGGTTTTTTAGGGTCGAGGAAGAGGAAGATGAATAGGAAAAGCGCATTGGATGGCCGGATGGGGGCTCATGCAGGGCATGCAGTGCAAGCCATCGCATGCATGTCACCGCTCACACCAAGCACTTCTCAGAATTGACTCAGGTTAATTTCTGTCATGTGGCATGCATGCTAGCACGCATGCGAGCATGCGTGGCAGCGCTGCCACACATGCGTTTCTCAGGTGCGCTCAGTTCATTCCTGAGGCGCTATGTTCCGGTCCTTCACTTTCTTGCAGTGCAGATTCTGCACTCTGTCTAGGTCGTATACAAGGCTGCGCTGACTCTGTACGTGACATTAGGCATCAAAGACTAGCACACAGCAGGCAATGCAGTTCCAGCGGCTCCAGCCGCTCAAGGTGGGACCAAGGCCAGGCGTGTACTCACACTGGAAAATACCTAGCCACAGGACCAGCACTTGCATCGCATACGATACATAGGGGCAGCAGGCATGCGCCAGTGGACTGCGCACCACCCAGCCGCAGCATGACGCGAGGCAGTGCGGCACAAATTATGCACAGCAAGCCAGCTTCCTCCCCGGATGGTCCACCTCTGTCCCCTGTATATTCATGAGCACATGCATAGCCCTGGAGTCAAGGGCCTTGACACAGGCTGCACGCATCAGCCTTCTCGGGCCGGCACCAGCGGGCTCAATAGGTGCGCCGCTTTGTTTCCATTGAGGAGCTGAGCGCACACTATGCTGACTGAAAGTGGAATGAGTCTGTGAGGTCCGCGGTCCGTGCTTTCAACACGCGCTATGCTCTGCGAGAGCCTCTCGCCGAGAGGCAAGCAGTGCTGCTTGCGTGCACCATCCATATGTCCTGACCTCAGTGCCATGCATTTGTGCTGCAGAGCTTGACAATCGTGACAAGGCCGCAGCGCGAAGAGACGGCCACATGCCTGCATATGCGCAGCTTATATGCGGGACCCTGCACTAGCCTGCCTCTGCAGGCATTGCCACTGCAGGCTTGCTCCTGTCTTCACGTTGACCATCTCAAATACAGACATGTATGCAACCAAGTTTCTTTTTCTGTTTTTGGCTGTGTTGCATGCAGACCCCCAAGCAGCCCTACTAGGCTAGCTCGCTGAAACAGGCTTGTTTTTTTCCAACTTGAGAGCAGTGCCGCGGCACAGGCGTCACTGTAAAGCAGGCGCACTTTGTGTGTCCTGTAGCGTGCGCTGAGAGGGGTGCAGCTGCGCGGTGCGGCTGCGCGCCGCGCGTGACCGGGCGTCGGCAGCATGGGAGTCCCAGCGTTCTACCGCTGGCTCAGCCAAAAGCAAGCGCCGCTCTTGCTGCGCACCGCTGGCTCTCTTGCACAAACATCCTTTGCCTGCGCACCGTTGCGCTTATATGACTTCTGCCAGGCGTAGCGGCCCTGCCGCGCACAGCTCGCGTGCACCGGCACGGCGCTGGGCAGCAAGCCGACTCCTGCGACGCACGCCGGCAGGTACCCGCTCATAATCCAGGACTGCGTGGAGGAGACGCCGCAGGAGGTGGCCGGCACGGAGGTGCCCGTGGACACATCCAAGCCCAATCCCAACGGCCTGGAGTTTGACAACCTGTACCTGGTGCGCACCCCGGCGGGGCGCGCGCTGCGCCGCACCCGCGCGCCCCGTGCGAGGCTGAGAGGCAGCCCCTGCGCGCAGGATATGAACGGCATCATCCACCCCTGCTTCCACCCCGAGGACCGGGTGCGCACGCGCTCGCGCACGCGCTCGCGCTCCTGTCACCTTGCATGCATGCCATGCACTCAACGCGTAAGGCTGCAGCCGGCGCCGACGACCGAGACGGAGGTCTTCCTGTGCATGTTCGACTACATCGACCGCCTGTTCGGCATAGTCCGCCCGCGCAAGCTGCTGTTTATGGCCATCGGTGCGCGTCTTCGCGCACGCACTACCGGCGCACGCCAGGATATGGGGTGCTTGCGGCCTGATGCAGCGAGCGCTGCGGCCGTGGACCCGTCTGCTTGATACTGCTGCACGGTGTGGCAAGCATAAGCTTCCTCGCCTGCGCGATGAGGTCGCGCGCCCGCGCTCCGCAAGCAAGGCCCGCCGCTGTGCGCGCCCGCAGACGGCGTGGCGCCGCGCGCGAAGATGAACCAGCAGCGCGGGCGGCGCTTCCGGGCGGCGCAGGACGCGGCGGAGAAGGAGCAGCAGGCGGAGGAGCTGCGCCTCGAGTTCGCCAGGCAGGGCATCAAGGCGCGGCGGCCCCGCGCGCCCCTGTCAGGCGCACCCGGTGCATACGCGCTGTCCGCCCGCGCGCGCGCGCCTCTCCCGGGCTGGCCTAGCACGCCCGAGCACCTCGCTTGCCACCGCCCTTGCGAAAGCGCGCCACACATGGGAGCTGGCGGTCCAGGCTGCCCCACCCAAGCAGAGCACGAGCCCCCGCTGGCTGCGCATGGCCGGCGCGGCCGGTGCGCGCGGCGCCGACGCGGCGGCGAGGCGCGCAGGTGCCCAGGCACGATAAGTCGGAGACGTGGGACAGCAACACCATCACGCCCGGCACGCCATTCATGCACCGGCTGTCCATCGCGCTCCAGTACTACGTGCACCTGCGGCTCAACGCTGACCCGGGCTGGCGCGACATCACGGCGCGCGCCCGCCCCCCAAGCGCGCTCGCGCGCGGCGGGCGCCGCAGGCGCCGAACCCGCCGCGGCGGCGCGCCGCCGCCGCGCGCCGTCCGGCGCGGCTGAGGCCGGCGGCGTGCCGGCGGGCGCAGGTGATCCTGTCGGACGCCAACGTGCCGGGCGAGGGCGAGCACAAGGTCATGGCGTTCATCCGCGAGCAGCGCGGCCGCGACGGCTGGGACCCCGGCGTGCGGCACTGCCTGTACGGCCTGGACGCTGACCTCATCATGCTCGCGCTCGCCACGCACGAGCCGCGCTTCGTCATCCTGCGCGAGGCGCGCCCGCGGCCCCCGGCGCGCGCGCGCGGCGACCCGGCGGCCCCGCGCGACGCGCGCACTGCGGTGTGATCCCAGAGGCGGCCGGCGCGCGTGAGCGGCTGTTCGCGCGGCGCGCAGATCGTGTTCCAGGCGCAGCCCAAGGACGACCGGGCGGCGCTGCAGCAGGAGCGCGCGGCCATGCTGGCGCGCAACGACCCGTCCGCGCCGCTGCCGGTGGGCGCGCTGGAGGCCTCGCGGGAGGTTTCTGCCCGGAAGCCGTACCAGTTCCTGCTGGTCAACGTGCTGCGCGAGTACCTCGCGCTCGAGTTTGCCGTGGACGCGCCCTTCCCGCTGGACGTGGAGCGCGTCTTCGACGACTTCGGTGCGCGCCCCGCCGCTGCCCCGCTGCCACCGCCTGCCGTTGTTGCTCTCTCCCGCGCGCCGCCTGTGCCGGGCGGTCCGCGGGGGCGGGCATCCCGCAGCGTGCGGCAGCAGGGCATGCGCGCGGCGAGCCGCCGCGCCTCCCCTGCCTGCGGACTTCCGCGATGCGCGCGCGTGCGCAGCGCCCTGCGCGGCGCAGCCCGCCGCGCCTGCTGCGCAGACAGGCCGCGCGGCGCGCGGCGCGCTGACAAGGGGCGCGCCGCGGCGCCGCGCAGTGTTCATGTGCTTCTTCGTCGGGAACGACTTCCTGCCGCACATGCCGACGCTGGAGATCCGCGAGGGCGCCATCGAGCTGCTCATGGCCATGTACAAGCAGGAGCTGCCGCGCCTGGGCTACCTCACCGACGGCGCGCAGGCGCGCTGCGCCGCCGCGCGGCCCGCCTGCTGCGGCCTGAAGTGCCGCGCGTTCCGTGGCGCAGCCTGCCTGCCCTGCGCCGCAGGAATGCAGCCTCGAGAAACATGCAGCGCGCCTGGCCGTTTGTAAAATAGAGCAGCGAGCGCTGGCGGCGCGCCTGCGGCGCGCACGCGGCCGGCCCGGCGCGCGCTCGGCGCGAGGCGGGCAGCGCGCTGCGGCGTGGTATGCGGCGCACCATGGGAGCCCTGCTCACCGTCGACGCATGCGGTCGCGTCAGGCCGGCGGGCGCGCGCGCAGGTGCTGCTGGACCGTGTGGAGCGCTTCATCCGCGTGGTCGGCGCGAAGGAGGACGCGATCTTCCAGCGCCGCGCGCGCATGCTGCAGCGCGACAAGCAGCGCCGCGCGCGCGACGGGCCCGGCGGGCGCGGCCGCGGCGGCCGCGGCGGCGGCGGCGGGCGCGGCGCGCCCACTTTCGACCGCGGCATGCCCGGTGCCGACCGCGGCACGCCCGGTGGCCAGGCGCCCTCGCACGTGCGCTGGAATGATCGGGGCGTCCCTGACTCTGGCGACCGGCGCGACCGGGACCGCAATTGGGAGCGCGAGCGGGGCCCCGCCGAGGCCAACGGGCGCCGCGACCCGCACAATGATCGGGGGGCCGGGGACTCTGGCGGGCGGCGGGGCCGCGAGCGCGGCCGCGAGCGCGACGGTGACGAGGGGCGCGCCCGAGGTGATGGCGGCGGCGGCGGCGGCGGTGACGGCGGCAGCGGCGGCGGCCGGCGCGAGCAGCGCGGCCCGGGCAAGTGGACAGCGGGCGCGCCCAGCAACGCGTTTGTGGCCGCGATGCGCGTTGTGCCGCCAACGCCCGGCGCAGACGGCCGGAGGTCCGGCCCGCAGCCAGCCGCGAACGCCGTGCCGCCATGCCGTCTTTGGTGCTTTGCGCAGCGTTCTGTGCTGTGCTGGGTATAGGCCTCTGAACAAGGGCATGGCGCGCGGCTCGGCCGACCTGAGGCGGTCCTCACACCAGTGTGCAGCCCAGCGTCTCTCAGGCCAGCTCATGCAGGCCTCCTTGACGCGTCGTGCCTGACAGCCGTTGCAAGCGCCGTCGTAGCTGTGCGAAAATTGCTGCATGAAGATGTGCATGCGTGCCGCAGTCGGGGGCCCGTGATCCTGGACCCCGGCCCGCGCGCGCGGCCCGCGCACGCCGAGGATGCGGGGACGCCGCTGCCGGGGCCGCCGCCGCGCGGCACGCCGAGCGCGGGCAGCGCGCCGCGCGGCTCCGCCAACAAGAGCGCCGCGCTGCAGCTGCGCGAGCGCATGCTCGCAGGCGCGCCCCGGGCCATGGCGCTCACGGGCTGCTCGCTGCAGCCGCAGGCGGCATCGTTGGCACTCCATGTTGGTGGCTGGCGTGTGCAGGGTGCATTCCATCACCCAGCGGCTCAGGCAGGTCCTGGTTCAAGTTGAAACCTGATTTTGCGCCCCGTGGCGCCCGTGCCACCGACTGCCACGGGCCTTATCCTCTGCCGTAACGCGCGCATGTGGGGCATGTTTGCATCGCAGGCGCGAAGCGCATGCAGCCTGCGGAGGAGGCGGATGCGAGCGGCTCGGCGGGCAAGCGGTTGCGCCTGGACGGCGCTGCAGACGCGGCCGCGCCCGCGGCGGCAGCCGGCGAGGACGACCCGGCCGCCGACGCCGCCGGCGATGCGTTGCCCAACGGCGCAGCCGCGGCGGGCGCGGGGGCGGCGGCCGAGCCACCCGGCGCTGCTGACGGGGTGCGCGCGCTCCAGACCAGCCAGCAATTGGGGGCCCTAGCTTGCCTTCACTGTGTCCCAGCGTGTGACCGGCGCCTGCACTGCGACTGCCTGGCGTCCCTGGGCATGCTTCGCCATGCAGCCTGCGGCAAGGCTGAAGCGGGTCCTGAGGGCAGGTCGTGCATGCGCGGCAGTCCATGGCAGCGCACGGCGTGTGTTGCTCGTTTCTTTGTGCGCCCAGAGCTGACTCTGTGCGGACGCCATGCAGGCGGGCGCCCACGGCGCGGATCTCGCAGCAGTGGCAGAACCTGCGGACGGCCGACCAGAGGCAGCGGCCGCAGCCTTGCAAGCGGCCCCCGGCGAGGCGTCTGAGGCGCCCGCGGGTGTCGGCGCCGAGCAGCCGTGCGCTGCGGCGGCGGCGGTGAAGGCCGAGGCTGGCGGCGAGGGCGCTGCCGATGACGCTGTGGAGGCTGCGGATGTGGCAGCAGAGGCAGTGGAGAAGGATGGGGATGCTGAGGAGGCGGAGGAGGGTGAGGAGGAGATGGAAGAGGCGCCTGACACGGCGGAGGCGCTGCAGCTCGCGGCAGCGCACCGCGACCGGTGCGGCCGCCGCCTGCTGCGCCGACGGTCATGCAGCCTGGCAGCGACGGAGCCTGTCATTGCCCAGGCCCTGTTGGGGCGCGCGCGGCGGCCGGTCCCGCCGCCCAGCGCCTGCCGGGCTAACCCCAACCCTACGCCTGCGCAGGTTCCAGCTGGAGGTCAACGAGCGCGCCAAGGCGGGCGGCGACATGTTCGACGAGATGGTCGCGCACGAGGAGGCCATCCGCCTCGGCGAGGACGGCTGGAAGTGCCGCTACTACCGGGTGCGCCGCGCGCCCACTGCGCCCGCCGGGCCACGCCGCCGCGGAGGAGCGCCGCGCCGCACGCGCGTCTGCTAGAGCGCGAGCGGCGGCGCAAGCGCGGGGGACCGGGTAGTCACCCGGGTGTTGCTTGTGCGGCCAGCACAGGCGCCGCTGCCGCGCATTGTGCGCTGGCGACGGCCCGGCCCCTGCAGCACGGCAGGGCGGTGCGGGGGCAGTGCAGATCGCGGCCCGCCCCGGCAGGCCAAGCTGGGCGTGGACGGCGAGGAGCAGGACCAGCAGCGGCGGGACATGGTGCGCGCATACGTGGAGGGCCTGTGCTGGATCATGCGCTACTACTACGATGGTGCGCCGGGCCTGCGAGCGGCGCTGTCAGCCTGGAAGCTCCGCTTGTTAGCCTAGACCGTAACCTTCCTTTGGTCCGCATCTGCAGGTTAGCAAACTTATTTGCTGGCCTGCCAGACGAGGAGGGGGCTGCGGGCCGGCAGCTGCTTCCCAAGCGTCGCACCGGCGGGCAGCTTGCAGACGCCGTGCAGGATCCCAGCACAGCACGTGCGGCGGTCTGCCGACCTTGCAAGCGGTGCCTGCAGGCGCAGCAGCGCCCCCGCGCATCACGCCTGTGAGAGGCTGACGCGCCACGTGCTGCAGGATACGGTTGGGGTAGAACACAGAGTACCCTATGGCAACAGAGCATATAGGATACCCTGCACCGCAGGCGTGGCGTCCTGGACCTGGTTCTACCCCTTCCACTACGCGCCCTTCGCCTCGGACCTGGTGGGCCTGGCGGAGATGGACATCGCGTTCGAGCCCGGTGCGCGCGCGGCCGCCGCGCCTGCCCTCAGAGCGCGCGCGCGCCCGCCTGCTGCCCGGCCTGCGCGCTCGCGCCGCGCTCCGGGGCGCGCACAGCCTGCTGCCAACGCTCGCTTCTCTACTAGCCTGCTGCCAACGCTATTCCGCTGAACAAGCTGCCTTGAGAGGCGGGAGCCGGCCAGCTTGGTGAAGAGCTGAAAGCCGTCCCGCCGCCCCCGCAGGCGAGCCATTCCGGCCATTCAACCAGCTGATGGGCGTGCTGCCGGCGGCCTCGGCGCACTGCCTGCCGGCTGCGTACCAGCGCCTGTTCACCGACGCGACGTCGCCCGTGCTGGACTTCTATCCGGAGCAGTTTGACGTGGACATGAACGGCAAGCGCTTCGCCTGGCAGGGCATCGCGCTGCTGCCCTTCATCGACGAGCAGCGCCTGCTCGCGGCCGTGGTGCGCCCCCCGACCCGGCCCGCGCGGCCGGCCGGCCGCGACCGGCGCCGCGCGGCCGCGCCGGCGCAGCGGCGCCGGCGCGCCGGGTCCCACGGCCGCGGCTGCGGCGTGAACAGCCTGGCCCCTCCGGCGGCGCCGGCAGCATGCGCCGCGCCGCACGCGCGGCGCGCCCGCAGCGCCCCGGAGGCAGGCCTGGCGCGCGGGCTGCGCGCGCGCCGGACAGCTGGCGTCGCGCGAGGGTCCCTATACTAACCCCAACTCCCGGGCCGGTGCTGCGCAGGCGCCGCTGGAGGCGACGCTGACGGAGGAGGAGGCGCGGCGCAACAGCCGGCGCCTGGACCTGCTCTACATGGCGTCCTGGCACCCGGTCGCGCCAGACGTGTTCCAGCTCGCCGACACGGCCGCCGGCGCGGCCGCCGGCGAGGCCGATCGCGCGCGCCTGGAGCGGCCGCTGGACCCGCAGCTGTCCGGCGCGCCCCCGGCGCGGAGCCCTGTGTCGTACCGTCGTGCTGGGGCACGACCGCGCCTCCTGCTGACTGGGCAGCACAAGACAGGCCGCAGCCAGCATGTGTCCGTTGATGTTGACGCTGCACCCGTTGACGCTGCGTCAGCGTGGCTTGACGCTGCGTCCACGACGCTGCATGATCAATGAGGGGCAAACCACCCGCCCCTCATTCGACTTGTATGTCGACCCGCCCGAATGACGCCCGGCAGCCAAGCACCGCTGGGTAGCCCGCCCGCGCCCCAGGCTTCTGCCTCAGCGCGCCGGCCGCCCCCGCAGGCGGAATGAACGGCAGCCTGCTGCCCGCGGCGGGCGAGCCCTGCCCGGCGGTCGTGCCGGCGCCCTTCGCGCTGGGCGACGACATCATGGCCAACTCGGTCTGCTGCGCGTGCTTCCGCAACCCGCCGCACCAGCGCCACGTGCCGCGGCTGCTGGACGGCCAGGTCCCCGAGGCGTGCCGCCCGCCCAAGGCCCTAGGACAGGGTTTTGGTGCCGGGACGCTGCATGGCGGGAGCGTGTGCCTGCATGGGTGCGCGCGTGACCACGGCGGCCCGGCAGTGAGCCTCGTGACCAGAGTAGTGAGTGTGTGAATGCTTTGCATGCTGGGTAACAGCACTGGCGAGAAGTGCGCGGACCGCGGAGCCGTGCCTAAGCATGCGCGGCCGGCAAGCCAGCCCAGCAGTGCCGCCTTTGCGGCCGTGATGGACACATAGGGCTGCTGAGTTCGGCGTGCTTGTGCGCAGCCGTCGGTGGTCCGGGAGTGCGACCTGCAGCCGCCGAAGCCGCTGTGGCACGAGGACACGCGCGGTCGGCCCGGCGGCGGCGGCGGCGGCGGGCGCGGGCACGGTGGCTCGGCCGGCCCGCTGGCGCAGGGCGCGCACCGCATGCTCGCAGCCTCGCTGCAGGCGCAGGCGCGCCGGGGGCTGCTGTCGCTCTGTCACGCGCGCTCAGCGTGCGCTCATGGCGCGCGCGTGCTTGGCGCTCACGCACCCCTCATGCAAGAGCTCCTGTGATCCTGCTTGTTGGCACTCGGGGAAGCCGTCCCGCCTGTACTGTTTGTTCCCAGGTGCGCATCTACACTAGAGCATTTGCGATGGAGCGAGTGGCTGAGGCAAGGCCCGTGCAGGCGGCGGCCAACCTGCGGCTGGCGGCGCTGGGCGGCGGCGGCGCGGCGGGCACGCCGCCGCCAGCATACGCGAACGGCGGCCACGGCGCCGGCGCATACGCGCCCGGGGCCAACCCCTACGCGCCCGCATTCATGCCCGCGCAGCAGCCGGCCGCGCCGGGCGGCTACGGCGGCGCGGCATACCCTGGCGCGGCGCCGTACCCCGGCGCGCAGCCGGAGCAGCACGCGTACGCGCCGCCGCCGGCGCAGCACTATGCCGCGCCGCAGCAGGCGTACTACGCGCCGCAGCAGGTGAGCCGGCGCCGGCGGCACAGCGCGCGCTCGCAGCGCCATGGCCACACAGTGGGGGCAGCCGCGGCTGCCGATGGGCCTGCCGGCAGCGAACGCGCGTACGTGCGCGCAGGCGTACGGTGCCGCGCCGGTGTACCATGCGGGGCCGCAGCCGCAGTACGGCGTGCCCGCGCATGCCCAGTATGGCGTGCCCGCGCACGCGCAGTACGGCGTGCCGGGCGGCTACGCCGGCGGGCCCCAGGCGCCCAACCCCAGCATGGGCGGCTATGGCGGTGCGCGCCCGCCGCGGTCGCGGGCACCACGAGCTGTTTTGCGTTGTTCTGTGATTGCGATGTGTTCTGTGCTTGCGATGTGCCGTCGGCCAGCATGGCGGTGACCTGACGCCGGGCGCTGGCCGGCGCGCAGGGCCACAGCCGGCGTATCAGCAGCCGGCGCAGCAGGGCAACCGCTTTGCGCCCCTGCAGCGCGACGCGCGGGGCCGCGACCCTCGGCGGTAATGCCCCGGCGCTGCGGGGGCGGCTCGCGGCGCGGGGCATCTTGGGCAGGAGGCGCCTGATGTTGTGGTAACAGTGTTGCAGTGCAGTTCCTGTTGGCGTGATAAGCCTCTGCAGCGGCCGTGAACGCATGAACACCCTCCGTGAGCGATGGAAAGTGTTCCATGCTCACATGAGAGAGGCATGTCGATGCCATAGGCGCCAGTGCGGTGCCTGTGCCAGCCCTGCTGTGGAGTTGAAGCCGGCCCCATGCGTGCACAGCCCACTTTGATGAGCCCTCTCAGAGTGCTTTGAGCTTTTCGAAACCTATCCCTATAGTTGCTCACTTGAGTGGTCACAGGCAAAGCTTCACTGCACGGATGACCGGCAGCAGGCATGGGCTGTGAACAAGTGTAAAGGAGCGTTGCGGAGGCCATGCTTGGCTTTTCTGCCTCCCGTCATACTTATTCTTGCTGATGAGCTGACATGGGGCAGGTTGAGAAGATGGGGTGCTGACACGCAGCCTCTGCAGCCCTGCATGTCACCACATGCACCAGCACATGAGGGCGGTGGCGGCCAGCGCTGCATCTGAGACAAAAAGGAAACAGGCCTCAAACACCAGCTTGGGCGCAAACAGCGCCCAAACCATGATGTGGCGACGCTGGATGGCGGCGCTGAGCATCGCCGCGCCTGCAACCAGCGCGCGTAGGAGCGCAAACGCGTGCGTCGCCTGCACGAGCGCCTGTGCCAGGCAGGCCGCTCAGCCCCGCTGTATGTACATATGCAATGACACGTCGAGCAATCTTTCGCACAAGTCAGAGCATAGCACTGCATGTCTTAGCGCTCAATGCCGATGACGCCTTCCTACAGTTGCCAGAGCGTGTGCAGAACGGCAGCAGACCAGATGGCGGCATGTGCTAAAGCTCCAAGCAACCTCCGAGTGCGCCTGTCCTCCATGCGCGCCCTCGCTCGGCACCTGGGCGCCCGAGCCGCCAGCGCGCGGCAGCAGGAACAGTAGCGGCAGCGACAGCGCGCTCAGCAGGTGCGCGGCGAACGTGTTGAGCGCCAGCAGCGCGCCCGACCGCCAGAAGCCAAACTCTGTCAGCCCGACAAACCCTGCGCGCCCAGCTGTGCGCGTCATGCTGCGTGCGCGGATGCGGTGCATGCACACCGGTCCCCTGGTGGCTGGCAGGTGGCCGTGTCACTCTGGGCACTGGAACAGTCAGGCATGTCCCCCATCCGGCGCCCAAACACGCGCGGCGCCCGCTCACCTGCCGCAGTCTGCAGGCCGGCGAACTCGCAGAAGTGGCCGGTGCAGAAGAAGAGCTGCGTGCCGAGCAGCGCCCAGAGCGCGCCCGCGACGCTCGCGCGGCTGCGCTCCTGCCACCGGGTGCGCCGCAGCGGGGTCCCCACGCGGATGCAGGCCCATGCACATGCGGCCTCCAGGAGGCCCAGGCCCGCCGCTGGCATGGCAGCGGAGCCCAGCACCACCGCCACGGGCGACAGCAGCGCCGCCACGCACCCGGCGAGCTGGAGGCCCACTGCAGCCTCGCCGGTGTCAGGGGCTGAGAGCGCCGGCCCTGGCTCCGGCGGGTCCGCCGCATCGGGCGCGATGCCGGCCGAGCGCGTGACGCCGCGCCGTTTGCACGCTCGCTCTGCTTCGCCCGGCGGCGGCGCATGCCGCACAGCCTTGCCGCAGGGGCCGCCCGCGGCAGCGACCGCGCCAGGCGGACAGCACGGCGCACGCGCGTGCGGCAGGCCGCTGGCCCAGGCGGTGAGGGCGAGCGCTGTAACAGAGGTGGCGAACACCAGCCGCGGCAGCAGCACGGCGGAGCCGGGCGCTTCTGCAAAGCGGCCACGGATGCCGGCGGCCCAGCGCTGCGCCGCCGCGCCGAGGGCGCACGCAGGCAGCTGAACCGCGGCGGGCAGCGGCCATGCCCACGCACGAGGCGCCGCTGCAGCGGCGTCGCGCGTGCGCTGCGAGCCGTGAAACCCTTCCAGCGCCAGGTGCAGCCCCGCGCACGCGTACGCGACTCGCAGCGCGGCGCCGGCTGCCTGGCGCATGTGCTGCTGCGCCACGCATGCCGCGCCGCCGCCTGCCGCCACCTCGCGCGCCCCAAAGTGCGCCTGCAGCCGGCGCATCAGGACGTAGGCGCCGGCTGCCGGCAGCGCGCGCAGCGCGGCGCGCAGGGCGGGAACCAGGGCTGGCGCAGACGCGCCCAGGGACACCGCCAGCGCCGCGGCCGCGCCCTCCCAGGCGCCGCCTGCCGAGCTGGCCGCGGCCTTGTGCATGGCGTTGGTCGGCGTGCGGGCGACGACGCCGGCGGCCGCCGCCAGCGCCGCCGCTGCCGCCACGCCCAGAGCGGGCCGCGCCGGGCGCACCAGCATGGGCGCGCGGCCAGGCAGCGGCCTGCCCGGCCGCGCCGCCGGGCGCGCGCTTGCTCGGCTGTGCGGGCGCCCGGGGTCGGCAGGTGGCGACGCATGAGCGCGCGCCGCTGCAGGCCCTGCGAGCGCGAGGCCGAGCAGGGCGACCGCGCCCGCGGCCAGATAGCCCTCGGCCATCACCGCGTTGGCGGAGAAGACCGCGCCGGCGCAGGCGAGCGCGGCCGCCAGCGCGAGCCCGTGCATGCCGCTCAGCAGGGCCCAGGCCCTTGCGGTGCCGCCCAGGCGGCTCGCGAGCGTGTCCGGCGCTTGCGGCCCCTCGGCCAGAGACGTCTGGGGCGCTGGCGGGGCGCCCGGCGGCTGCGGCGGCGCGCCAGCAGCAGGCTGCTCCGCACAGCTGCGACCGGCACGCTGCGACGCGGCCGCCGTGCTCGCACGGGCCCCCTCGGTGCGCGGCGGCTCGGCGTGCAGGGCGGCCGCGGCCGCGCAGCGCAGCTGCAGCAGCAGCGACGCAGCAAAGACGCCGAGCCCGGCGAGCATGGCGGCCGGGCTGAACTGCGTCCACTGCGCGCGCGCCAGCGCCGCGGCATCCGCCAGGAAGGCTGCCTGCCTGGGGCGCGCGCCTGCAGTGCTGACCCTGCCTACCGCTCTAGCCTGTCATGGGCCTTCTGTAGGCCCGCGCTGTGCTTCTGGACAAGGCGCGGAATGCATACATGCCACGTGGTGTCAGTTAGAGGTCCGGCCCCTCACGAGCCCCTCACAAGCGGCCTGCAGCAGAATCAGCCCTGGCACGCGCACCGTTCCTCTTGCTCCTGTGATCCAGCGGCGGCCGCAGCAGCTTCGGCGAAGAGGGCGTTGCTGTGTGCCAGCAGCTTTGCTGGCAGCGCGGCCCCAGCCGCCGCGTACGAGCTCAGGTAGCGGTGCACCTGTTAGCGGTGATTTTACCGCCGCACCTTGCGGCAGGTGCAGCCCTTGGTCGGGTTTACATAAAAATGTCATGCATGCATGCGTGCATGGTGCCTGCTACATAGTCTCCTGCCAAGACTTGAGCGCACCACTCTGCAGGGCCTGCAGAGACAGAGCGTCATCAAGGCTGGACACGAAGACGTGACACAGGCAGCGCGCCTGCCAGGCGTTGCCTGCAAGGGCAGCACGGAATGAGGCCGGCGCGTCATGTGCGCCTGACAGCAGCCAGAGCTCGCGCGAGAGCCGCCCTACATTCCCGAAGGGTATGGGCACGCCCAGCAGAAGCGCCATGCTGCTCGCAAAGTCCAACTGGGGCAGTGTCGCTACGGGCGCCTGCGGCATGCGCGCGTGTCAGGCAGGCAAGAGTATCATATCTTGCATTCAGGAATGACCCGGAGTAATCAGACATATTCCAGACTGGCAGCACTGATGGGCACTTGTTTTGGCACCTGGCACGGAGGCGCATCTGCATGATCAGGCACATGGCAGCTGCTGGGATGCGGTGGTGACCCTGGCAGGCTGCAAAGCATCCGGGTCAGCTCAGGCACTGCTGCCCTGCACACAGTACGAGCAGAGTGGTGCGGTTCCGGCATGCAGCACCCATCACCAGGTAACGTGCTCATGGCCCGGCATACCCAGGCTTTTCACAATCTAAGTAGTGTGTATGCTTTGAGAATGATAGAGCATACACAAAGCCAGGACGGTCGCTGGTTCTGGCTCTGAGGTGCGTTAGGAGGGTTGCCTGCAGCAGCTGCAGCGAGTGACAGTGCGTGCAGGCCGAGCAGCGTACCCGCTGCGTCTGCGGTGGAGCGCGGCGGCACTCAGCGCCAGTAGGACAGTGTGTGCCTCTGCGGGGGTGCCGCCGCCGTGCTCGCCGGCCGCTGTCTGCCCGTGGTCGCCCAGAACAACCACCAGCGTGCGCTCGTGGCGGCCGCCGGGCGCAGCCTCGGCCACCACTGCATCCACTGCCTGGCACACAGGCGCGCTCGCAGGCTGCATTGGGGGTCGCAAGCATGTCTGGTGCGAGAGGCACGCCGCATCACATTCAGGCAGCGAGCGGGCTTGGCAGGAGTGCCACAGTAGGCACAAGCGGACATGCTGCCCTGATACTGTGCAGGGCACGGCATGCAAGCGCGAGGCAGCCTTGTTCACGGCTTACCGCAAGCCGGGCTGCGGCGCGCCTGCCGTATGTGCGCGTCCAGCTGGCGCAGCTTCGCAGTCACGGCAGGCCCGGCCGCGCCGTGGACGTGCCCCACATGGTCCACCCCCAGGTAGTGGGCCACCAGCACGTCCCAGGTGCCCGGGTACGCAAGCGCCGGGAGCAGGCCCTGCTCTGACCAACAGCGCCATGCGCAGAGTGAACGCAGCATGTTCCAAACGGCGACAGCGCCTGACGCGTCACGCCGTGCATCGTGCCAGAGCGGGTGAACGGGTCGCGTGCCCGCCAGACGCCATCATCCACGGTGCTGAAGTCGTGCACGTTGAAGGACGGGAAGGGCCGCGCCCAGGCGAACGCCCCCGGGAAGAGCTGCAGCCAGGTATCATCGCCCAGGAACGCCTGCATGCGCGCATGGCCTGGACTCAGCGAGAGTAAAGAGTCAGGTCCAACTCATATACTGCTGCACTGCGTGCACGCTGTATATGATCAGCGCGGCCCCTGCAGTGCTCGCACCAGCCTTCGGCCGCTGCTGCGCAGCTGCGCAACAAGGTTGTCCTCTACCACTGCCCCAGCAGAGAAGCTCCTTGACAGGTCCATGAAAGTAGGCAGCCCTGAGTGGCCAACAGCACAGCCATGCTTCGATTTGCAAGCAACGGCAAGCATCAAAACTGGCTTGCGCAACACGCCTGCTTGTCGCACCGCCCGTCATAAGCGCCTTCAGGCGCTGCATTGTGACGGTTGGAGGGTCAGCCACAAATTTGGCAAGCACAGCGCCTCGGCCCTGCGCAGAGCAGGGCAGGTCGCCGCAGGCGACATGGCAGTACTAACCCGCACCAAGCCCTCAAGCCACATACCGCTTCGTGAGCGAGCTGCTGCAGGACAGGTATGTCGCCTGGGCTGCCGTCTGAAGGCACTGCGACGTCAAAGCGCAGCGCATCGATCACGACCAGGACCGCCTTGTCAAAGTGCTGCCGGGCCCAGCACCCAGTGCTCGCATTGGCGCTCCAGCCTGCACTGCTCAGGAGCGCTGCTTTGCTGTCACGCAGGTCTGTGCACGTGCTCGCTTCCTGCAGCTCCACACGCGTGAGCAGAAAGCCTGCAGCAAAGATGCCCAGGGCTATGCTGTGAAGCAGGAAGAACGCTGACTGGTGGTAAGCGAGGCGGCGCAGTAATATCCTGTCAGAGTGCTTGCTGGGGACGCTCTCTGCCGACACTGCATGAAGCATTTGCAGCGCTTTGCAGGTTTCCTCCGGCGCTGGTGCGCTTGGAGGTTCAGATATTGCGGTGTCGTGAGTGCGCAAGCAGGGGCCCTGTTACAGCATAACGCAGTAGGGTCGTTCAACATGACCACGACCCCCGCTCATTCCTCCCATTCAATAGGAGTGCTTGATTGCCAGACCATGGTACACACTGTTTCTACATGCTGCAGTGCATCGTTGTAATCTTACGACCAGCAGTGCATTCCGACAAACTTCTTTGTGTTTACCTTGGGAGCAAGTTCTTAGTATAGAATGGCAGTGGCTGCAATTACATCGACACAGCCACACGGACATTATGTGCGCTGTGTCTATGACGTTGCAATCATACAGACTTGTCACACAGACTTGCTCTCTATTGCACTAGCAGTGAGACATGCCAGCCTCAGCTTACCATAAAAACAATCAATAAAGTTCCAAAGTCACGTCACTGGCACACCATATATCCGTGCCCAGCGCAATAAGGTTTACACACTGAACTTCAGTCGCTTGTACCATGCGAACGAGCATGCTGTGTCATGGCGACTGTGACAACAAGGACGCCTGACAGGCAGGCCGGCAACCGACAAAGTGCGGCAAACACACGATCTAGTACACTATGCAGGCACAGCTGCTCAAGCATGTGCACTATTTACTTCACTGTTAGCCTAAGCAACCTCAAGTTCTGAGCCGCACCTTTTACGCGACTGTCAGCAACAGCTACAAAGGAACATGACAAGGGACAAACAGGCAACGTGTGATCAGACACCTGCAGCGCATAAACAGAAAGTCTGATTGCAAAAATATGCCTACAGCTGCAGCAGTGCCTAATTGGCCTGTGTCAGTGCAGCGGAGCATTCCTGGCCCTGCCGAAGCGCCTCTTCGGCGCTGCCATCACGAGCGAGGCTGCCCGCGCTCTCCCGTCGGAGCTCCGCCGGCTTGGGCGGTACATGCAGGGAGAGCAGGATGCAGGCGGCTGCCAGGTTGCAGCCGCCCAGCACGTACATGGGCACAGCGAAGCCGTGCCGCGACAGGACGCCCAGGATGTACGGCCCCGTAAAGCCTCCCCTGGGGCGGTCATACGCAGCCTCCACAGGGGCACGCATAGGCATCTGGCACCCTGCCCCACCTGCTGCTCACGAAATGCACAGGCACTTGCCCATACAAAGCATAGCAAGGACCAAGCGCGCGTGAGCCATGCCCATGGCTCCTAAGCGACTGATGATGCTTCTGGATGCCACTTTTGTGCCATGAGGTCTGTGGACGTGCTGCATGCAGGGTGCCCTGCCCCGGCGGGCCGGGGCGCGCCAGGACGCAAATGCGTTGAAGAAGCCAAAGCCGGGTGCCTTGGCCCGGCCGCAGAGCAGCAGCGCGGGCCAAGACGTGAGCGGGCCCCAGGAGCCGGTGATGCCCAGCGCGGCGAGCACCAGCAGGGCGTACGCGCTCGCCGCGCCGTGCGCGGCCGCCATGGTCGGCACCAGCCTGGCGCCGCGGCGACCCGCTTCCGCACAGACAGCACCCGGCCTGCGCCCGACCCAGCTTCAAGCCGTGTCTGGACCACGCCTCCATGAAACGCTCGATGTGCGTGCAAAACAGAATCAGCCTGTTGGTTTGTGTGAGCCGTCACGGGGCGCAGCAGGGTGTTGGCAACCCTGCACAAGACATAGGATTGATGGAATGCAGTCCGACACCCTACGTTGGCAGAGGACGGGACGAGGGGCTGCACATGAAGGCGGCGCCGCTGACGGCGAGGCTGGCGAAGCAGTGCAGGTTGCGCTCGCGGAAGCGCATGGACGTGTACGCCAGCGCGCACAGCGCGGCCGCGGCCGGCACGTACAGCGCCGTCGACAGCAGTGCCAGCCGCGCCGTGTGCTCGGCCTGCGGCGCGGCTCCCGCCCAGGTTGGTGTTGTTCGGCGTGGTTCACCCCGCTGCATGCAGCACCAGGAAGCCGCGCACATCAGGGGTCCAGATCCCGCCAATGAGCACGGTCGCAGGGCCACCAGGTCCCGTGGCTCAGGCTCCCGCGACAGCCTGCCGGGCGGGCGCGGGGCGCGCGCCTCGGCGTGCATGGTGGTGCTGGCGGGGCGCGGGACGATGCCCTCGGCGAAGCTGCCGCTCAGGATGGCCTCCAGCATCAGGGGCGTCCAGAAGATGACCTGGCCGCGCGCGCGGGCCAGCGTGAGGGCGCTCGGCGGCGCGCGCGGGCCAGCGTGAAGGCGCTCGGCAGCGCGTGTGGGCCAGCATGAGGGCGCTCGGCGGAGCGCGAGGGTGCGCACGCCATGCGCGGGGGCGGGCAGCACGATAGGGGTTAGGGTTAGGCCGCACCGAGAAGAAGGTCGTCTGCACCAGGTAAAAGCAGAAGCCCAGGACCCAGATCTGCCACTGCAGGACCCAGCCTGCGCCCGGCCCCGCCCCGCTGAGTCGTGTGCGCCGGCCGGCCGGCTGCGCCGTGCAGCCGACGGCATGCGCAGGCGTCTGCCTGCAGGGCATCTGTGCTCCCGTGCTATCTGAGCTGACTCGCCTTGGCAACATGCGTAGGCAGGCGGGAGCACAAACAATGGAGTCAGTTGCACGACAGGGCTTGTGAGCGTGCGCGGCAAGTTCACTCCAAGCACCTCTTCAGACCAGCTTCCAGCAGGAAGACGCATTTCAGCACTACACATCCCCTGTGTGAGTATCAGCTTGCTCACGACACACCACGCCAGAGTCAGCAGACAGAGGAGGGCGGCAGCGCACGCCAGACGCTGGCGGACGCGGGGGCCGCCGCGGCCGCGGCGGCGCCAGCAGCGCGCATGCGCTGCGCGGCCCAGGCGCGCTCCCGGCTGGTGAGGCACCAGGCGCGCGCGGGCGAGGCCGGCAGGGCAGCCTGGCGCCCCGCCCGCCCACAGCTGCATCAGGCGCCGGCCGCGCTCGGACGAGCTGGCATGCACCTGGACTCTCCTCGGTGCGAGCGTGTGCAGCGTACGCACGCACGAGCCCTGCAGCTGCCTCTGTCTGGCTGTGAGGGTTTGGGATGTGCACAGGCACGGCGGGCGTGCAGGGACAAGGACAGGTGGAGGCGGGTCATGCAGCGGGCCTGCCTTCAGCAGTATGCCGACGACGACTGTTACCAACCCCTCCACGATGAAGATCCACTGCCAGCCGCGGATGTTGGCAAGGCCGTCCATAAGCAGGAGCCCGGCAGCGATCGGACCGCCCAGGACCTGCGGCACGTCGGCATTCAGCTTGGCTGGGCGTGCTGCAGCAAGGACAGGAGGCCCCGCGGTCCGCAGAACATCACCGACGCGGACGCGCGCCTGACTCAGGACAGTGCCCGCCAGGACAAACGCGTAGGCGTGCGTCATTTCCGGCTCCGTGAAGAAGAGGGAGAAGTGCACCCAGATGCCTGCGCAGAGCGTTCATACTGTTATGCATGCGAGCTTCCTTGGAGCCGCGCACCGCAGCCGCCTGGCGCAGAAGCAGGCTGTGGACTTGCGGTGCAGTGGCAGTGCAGGCTTCAACAAAGCCGCAGGCCGCCGCGCCGCACACCAGGGAAGCAGCAGGCCTCGGCCGCGCCCAGCGCCAGCCGCACGGCGTAGAACGCGGGCGCGGCGCGCACGAGCGCGGTCAGCGCGGTGATGGCGCCCCACGCGACGGTCGCGGCCGCCAGGCCCGTCGGCGCGCCAACCGCCTCCACCAGCATCGAGCCGGGCATCATGAGCGCGGAGTAGGTCACGAACAGCAGCCCCGCGCCCAGGCCGTAGCTGGCGCCGTCCAGGCCCAGGTCGGCGATCATGTCGGGCGCCGCTAAGGCGAGGCTGGAGCGGTCCAGGTATGTCAGCAGCTGCGCGCGCCGCGCCCGGCTTGCTCGGACCCAGGAGCCACCTCGGGTGCAGTACGGACTCGGCGTGACCGTTTGCGGACTGGACAGGGCCCAGCTGACAAATACATGCAAATGAATGCATGATGCTGAGCTATGTCCTGCTCGCTGCGCAGGCAACCCTGTCCAGGACCAGGCATGCTTGGCAAGTGAGCTCAGAGGGACTCGAGGGCCGCCCAGGCATCCAGAGCGAGTGAGGGCCTTGGCCATGCACGCCAGAACAATGTTTGTGTGACCATTGCAGCGCTGACAAGAAGTGCAGCAAGTACTCCCCAGCGGCACGTCGTCGCCCACAGCACAGTCTGTATCGAGCACGCACGTCTGTGCGGGCTTATAGTACCGGAACTGTGCAAGTCGAGCTGGTCAGGAGCGGTTGGAAGACCACAGCCTGTTTGCTTTTGCCTGTGCTATGCTCGGAGGAGCGACACCAGGCGTGCCCAGGGCCCCCCTTTTCCACCGGGGCTGCTGGAGCAAGCACGCACCGCTATAAGGCAGCCACAGGGGCAGAGCACCCACATGAGCTTAAACCGTACAGCGGTCTGCACGTTGGTTGGCGCGTCAGTAGACAGCAGAAAATAAATAGTGATAGGAACCAGGGGATACTGCCTGTACTGCAAGTCAGACCTGCGCACGCGCATCGAGCGGCGCATCCACGTCTGTCTTGGGCTCCATGTCAAAGGACGTGAAGCCTGAGCGCTTGAGGCGCAAGCTGGCCAGCGCTTGAGCCATTATTGCCCTCAGTGGTGATAGACGGCTCGACTTCAGGCAAGTGGGCCCTCAGCTCTCTCGGCTAGGCAGCAGGTCCACCTCACCCTGACCCCACGGGGCTTTGGCTCGGTTGGGGACTCCTTCCGGGAGGACAAAGAAAGGCTGTGTGATATCCGCAATTAGAGCAGCAACAGGAGGAATGACGTAGTGTTTGTGTCCACAAAAAAGCACTGCTTCTGTACGCTGCAGGGCTTGCGCAAATCCAGTTTTGATTGCCACATCAATACGGTGTCCTCAAGCAATACAGCATGGCCTTGAAACAGGGGAGAGCGCTCGACGTTGACTGCTTGGATGGCTGCTTGATGCAGTCTCAGCAGTCTTCCGAGCACAGTGTGCAGAAACGAGAGGTATGGATTGGTGGTGAGTAGCTGCCACTGCGTATGCAGCATGGTGCTAAATAGCAGGGTCGCGCTCAGCAGGTTGCCCAGCTGCGGCGCGTGATCACGTTGGGCTGCCCACCGTGCGCGACAGCATGATGCAGGTGCGTGGCCTGCTGTGTGAGACCTTGCCTGGGAGGCTGCAAGTGTGCAAGTTCCTCATGCAGTCTCTTGACTTTGGTGATGCCCACCCGCAGAGGCGCCGCTCAGTCTCCTCGGAGGGACCGGGGCTGGATGGCAAGCCGCAGGTGTATTGTCTCTCAAGACTCTGCCTGTTCCCGCTCTGCTTGTCCCCGCTCAGCAACGCCAAGTCTGGCGCCCAGCACAATAGCCTGGTTGACAACCAGGCTATTGTGTGAGCCGCCTGCAGGACTATGTGTGAACAGCTTGTGCAGACCATGAGAGGAAGCAGCTGCAGTTGCAAGACCAGGTTGTGGCCCACAGACGTCAGGCCAACAGCTGCCGTTGCAAGCATGTGACTGGCGCAGCTTTGGCAGGCTGAAACGAGGGGCAGGAGAGTGGTGAAGGAGCAAAGGCTTGGCTAGTGGCGAAGCCACCCTCCAGATGTCCCTGTCGGGCGAGGGCTTTTCATGCAGCAGCCTGCACTGCCGGGCTGCCCAGAGAGCGTTGAGTTCTTGCACGCAGGATGGCGGTGCTGCAAGCGGCAGCGCGAGCGGCCACGGCGGCACCTTGGCCGCGCAGCGGCGCGCCTCGATCTCGGAGCGCGACACGCAGCTGCTTGCGCTCACGCAGGCGCGCAGCACGGGCTTGTATCGACGCATGCGGTCGCGGCAAACCAGGACACCGGCAGCTGGTGCAAGCAAGGAGGGGAACGGCGTTCTGCATGACGATGGCACCTGTGTCTGCTCAGCTGTGAAGCGTTGGGCTCACATCATATACGCTGCACATGCGCAGCAGTGCCTAGCACATCCCAGCGGGTAGTGACAGGTGGTGTGCTGGGAAGTACGTCCCCCTCATGCTGAGTAATGTGAGAGCTGACGGAAGTAATGCGCGGGGCGGCGGATAGGGCCTGGTGCCTGTGCTCAACACGCCAAAGTCGGCGGCTGCGAGCAGCGGCCTGCAGGGCCTCGTCATGTGCGCGTGGCCGTTTGGCGGCGGTGCGCACCCCGCCCCGGCACACGCCCTCCTGGACGCGTTTGGCCGACGGGCGTGCGGCTCAGGGCAAGCGCCATGCTTGTCGCAGAGGACACAAAGCCGATGCCCGGCGTGCCATCACACAGCGCATCGTGCTTAGTATGCAGAGCTGGGCCTCTGGCTCAGGTCAACGTGTTCAGCAAGGATGACGCGCTCCATCTAGCTGGCAAGCTCGGCAGCGGTGACGACTGGCGGCATCATCCGCCGCGGCTGCGCGCAGGCAACGAGCTGCCGCTGGAGCCGCCGCCGCTGGCGCCGGGCGTGCTGCCGGAGGTCGGCCGCGGCGACTTCGAGCACTACCGGCGCGCGTACGCGGCCAAGTTCCAGCGCTACGAGGGCGTGCGGCGCGCCAACGACGCCTTCCGCGCCGCGTCCTCCGACCTGACCGCCGGTGCGCCGCGCTCGTGTTGAAACCCTAACCCTAGCCCAGCCCGGCAGGACACCCAAACGGGAGAGGGTTTCCTCCTCCAACCTGGTAAGTGCGCGTGCGTGGCGCCTGACGCTCGGGTTTCCAGCACGGCCTGCTCTGGATGGAGAGCGCTCTCCCTCGGCGCGCACGCGCGCAGCCACTGCGCCAACGCGCTGCCGGCCGCGTCGGCTGCGGCCAGTGCGCAGCGCGCCCTGCTTATGGGAGCAGGAGGGCCGGGCGGCGGCGGGCGCGACGCCCGGGCGCGTGAGGCGCGCGTGCGCGGCGCCGCGCGCGCAGGCCAGGTGGCGCATGCGGCGGGCGAGGGCCTGGTGGCCGCCATGCGCCACGTGCCCGCCGCCTTCTTCACCGAGGGCTTTTCGCTCGCGCGGTGCGGGCGCGCCTGGGTTGCCCGGCCCGGACCCCGGGCCATCCCCCGTGCGCGTTTGTTGTGCGCGGGCGTGTGGTGATGTGTGCAGCCTGTGTTGCGGCGTCATGGGCAGTCTGCAAACAGGTCGATGAAACTCCTGGCTGGCGTGGTGCTTGCGGTCGTCAGTGTGCACATGGTGGCCAGCAGCTCAGCGCGCCCGTGCACGCCTGCGGCGCGCGCACGGACGCGCAACAGCCGCGCGGCGGCGGCAGGCCAGAGACGTGGGCGGAGGTGTGCGGCGAGGCCGAGGGCGGGCCGGAGGCCGCACGGCGCCTGGACGCCTACGCCGGCGCGCTGGACGAAGTGGAGGGCCGGCTGCTGGAGGAGATCGCGGCGCGCTCGCCGCACTTCTTCGAGGCCGCCGGCGTCGTGCAGGACCTGCGCAGCGTGCTGGGCCGCACGTTCGGCTGCGTCGCCGGCCTGCGCGGGCAGGTGGGGCCCCGCCCCCGCGCGCTGATGGCTGCTGGCTGGCCCTGCGCGGACAGGCGCAGGTGCTCGCTTGGGCAGCAAGCCAGGGCGGCAGGCGGCAGGCGACTGCTCTCAGCCACGCGCTGACTGGCCGTGCTTTCCCCCACTCGGATTGCCGCCTGCGAGCTGGTGCCCGACTCGGCGCGGTGCATACTGTTGCATCAAGCAGCCAGGTGCTTGTACATGCCCTTGGCAGGCTCCTGGCATGGTCGCGATGGCGTGAGGCCCAGTGCTGCTTAGTCTCCCAAGCAGCGCGCTGCGGCGCTGCCTGGCAGGTGCGGGCGCTGAAGGCGGAGGCGCGGGGGGCCGCGGATGCTGTGACGCGGCTGCGCGGGCGGCGCCGGAACCTGACGGACGCCCTGGACAAGGTCAAGGTGCGGGCCCGGGCGCAGCTGCGGCGCGCCTCCCGCTCCGCCCGCTCTGTGCTTGAGGGCTGACAGGCCGCCTGAGTTGGTAGCGCCATGGCCCAGTCGAGTGTGGCCTGTTGCCGGGCGGCTACAGCGCGCGCACCGCTCACCCTCCTCATGACATCAGGGACGCGCATGTTGGTACATGGATGCCCGATGTGCCAGTGTCTGTATCTCTACCGTGTGATTGTACAGGATCAAATGCAACCCATTTAGTAAGGGGCGTACGGCCTGCTCGCGGCAAGGAGGGGGCGCCCGCTAGCAGGGACTGGTGCTGGGGTGCGGCGTGCGGATGCGGCGCAGGCGCTGGAGGGCGCGGCGGCGGCGGCGGCGCCTGGGCTGCCACTCGGCGCCGGGATTTTGCGAAGTGCTTTTGCGAAGTGCTTTTGCGAAGTGGCAGCGCTTTCCCTGACACCGCGAACTGAGCAGCGGTTGCCTTACACCGCAGCGCGCGGCGCCGCGCAGCGCTGGGAGGACGTGGATATGCCGGCGCCTCAGCGGGACCTGGGCGCGCTGTTGACAGTGTCTGATTTGGCGCACCCGGCGCCGCGCAGCTGCTGGAGGGCGTGGCGGCGGCGCCTCTGGAGGACCTGGGCGCGCTGTTGACAATGACTAATTCGGCGCGCCCGGCGCCGCGCAGCTGCTGGAGGGCGTGGCCGCGGCGACTGAGGCGTTGGGCGCGCTGTTGACAGTGACTGTTTTGGCACACACGGCCGCACCAACTTAGTCCTCCCCCGGCGCCGCGCAGCTGCTGGAGGGCGTGGCGGCGGCGACCGAGGCGCTGGGCCTGCTGGTCGGCGCGGGCGACCTGCCCGGCGCGCTGGACGTGCTGGCCGACCTGCGCGCCGCCGCCGCGCCCGCCGCGTCCGCCGGCCTCGCCGCGCTGCGCTCGCTGCCGCAGCAGCTGGCGACCGCCGGCGCCGTGCGCTCGCCACCTGAAGCATTTATGCTCAGTGCTGCGTCCCTGGTCCTGTACTCTGATGCAGGGAGGTGACTACCAGCCCCTGCCAGCGATGCCATGCGAGTGGGCAGCGCAGCCGGCGCCTGCCGCCGCCGCACATGCTGCAGGGCGCGCGGCGGCAGGAGGCGCCCGCTGCACCGTGCCAGGGTGTGTCCTCCGGCCAGTGCCCCGCTCAGCGGCTGCCGAGCGCTGTGCAGCTTGGGCTTGGGGCAGCGACCTCAGCGCACACGCCGCATGTGCGCGTCCTGCAGGCCATCGACGAGCTGCTGGCGGCGGAGTTCCTGCACGCCACGCGCTGCCGCGGCCTGGGCCCCGCTGTGGAGGCCGCCCTGAGCCAGCTGGAGGCGCGGGCCAGGTGATGAACCTCCCCCAATGCATGGACCTTCTCAAGAAGCTCGTCAAAGAGCTGGTGACATGAAATATCTTCCTATTCGCGTGCGCATGTTTTGCACAGGGTGGTCAGGCTCAGATCGAGGGGTGCAGCGGGAAGGAGCGTCGGATGCGTCCGAGCATCTGACGCGATGGTGGCGACCCGCCAGGATGCGCTCCATGGCGAGCGCGGACCTGAGCGCCGCTGGCGGCCAGCTTGAGCCGCAGCGGCTAGGCCAGGACGGCGGCGCTGCTGCGGACGGCGCGGCGGGCGCTGCGAAGGGCGCAGAGGCCCGCGTTGGCCCGGATGGTGCTGAGGCAGCTCACGCGGCCGCGGCAGCGCTGCCTGGCGCCGAGCGGGACGCAAGAGCGGACAGCGGATGCGCCGCGCGCGACCCGGGCATGATAGGAGTTCAGCCCCCAGCGCAGCCCGCTCGCGAGCCGGAGCCGGCCCCGGGCTTCGCCGCGGGGCCAGCGGCGGCGGTGGCCGCGCGAACGCTAGAGGCTGCCTCGCAGCCCGTAGGGTTCGCAGCAGCGCAGGGCGCCGCGCCGGCGAAGGCCCCCCCCTCGGCCAGGGTTCCGACCGGGGGGCCCGCCGAGGAGGAGGAGCCGCTGCGCGACGCGCTGGCGCCGCTAGTGGCGGGCCTGCGGCGCACGGGCCGGCTGCCGGCGGCGCTGGCTGCGTTCCGCGATGCCGCCGCCGCGGAGGTCAAGCAGGCCGTGCGGTGCCGCCCCCAGCCTGCTCGCTGCGCGCGTGCGCAGACCGCGAGCCTCGATGCGTCTGGCGCCGGGTTCCGCACTGCAGCGAGAACTGATCCGTTGCCTCGTTGTGGCTGGGTGCCTGTTTTGCGCGCACGTGAGTGCACGGGACAGCCTCAGCCAACAACAAGTGTGCAGGTGTCGCGCGGGAGCCCCCGCCTGTGTGCGTCCTGGCCACCATACACACTCGTAAGCATTCACGGGTGCACAACAAGGGAGGCTCGCTCCGAGCGTCTGCGCAGCAGCCTGAGAGGAGCGTGCGCGGCCCAGGGACCTGGTGGAGCGGGCGGTGCCGGAGCTGCTGGGCGCGGAGGCGGGCACGCGCGAGGGGCCCCTGGCCGACAAGCTGCAGGCGCGCCTCCCTGGTGCACAGGTTGCGGCGAGGCCAGTCAGCCCTGTGCACGTTCGAGGCCTCAGGTCAAGGCTCCCAGAAGATGCGCCTCAACAGTGCGTCTTTCAGACGCTCGGCCCGCCCCGCAGGCGCTGCGGCCGGACGACTTTGCGGCGCTGCTGGGCGCGGCGCTGGCGGCCGCGCGCGCCGCGCTCGCGCACGCGGCCGACGTGCGCGCGCTGGTCGGCGCGGCGCTGCGCGCCCGCGGCGCGGGCCGCGCCGAGGCCGCCGCGGCCGCGGCCGCGGGCGACGCGGCCGTGCAGGCAGTGGCGGACGCGGCGTCGGGGCGCTGGTCCAAGCTGGTGGGCGCGCGGTGCGCCACACACCCTACCCCGCACCAATGAAGTCCTGTACATTGCTGAATCATGGTCTGCAGCGGCACTGCCAGCCACTGTGCTGGGGCCCGGGCGGGCGGCGAAGTGCTGAAGGGTGCGCAGTGCCGGCGCCCAGCCAGTCTGAGGAGCTGCTGCTGGGGCGCACCAGTTGGCGTGCGCCTGTAGGGCACAGCCTGGCCAGCGGCATGCTGGCAGACTGAGGCTAGTGAGGTGCTCACGCAAGCAGCCCGTGCGCTTGTCTTGGCAGGGCGGAGGTGCATGCACGGCTGCGGCTGGCGGAGCTGCGGCAACTGCTGGAGACCTGCGACGCGCTGACGGCCGCCTGCGAGGCTGTTGGCGCTCGGCCGCTTGTCGGCCTGCGCACAGCTCTTCAGGTGTGGCCGCTCTGGCGTCAGGTTGGGCCCTTGCGCATTGGGCAGGCTGCTGCCTGATGTGCGGGAGCCTTTCCTCTCTGCGCCTGCTCCTCACCTGCTTTGGGAGCTGTGCTGTGTGTGGCCCTCCTTGTGCGACACATGCAGCGCGTCCCATGCAGAAACGGCGGGCATCACAGGTAGGCGTGCCTGCTTGTGCAGGTGCAGTGCCGGGCCTTCCTGGATGCGCTGCATGCGCGCAGCCTCACGGAGCTCACAGGTGGCCGCCCTGCCCTGGCCCTTGCTCACTTGCAGACAACGGGGCATGCCCCAGACCCTTGTGGCCGGCCTCTGGCTGATCCTGGTCAATGGCCAGGTTGCCGCAGTGCCCAACGCCTGTCAGGGCGTTGCTGGAGTCTGCACGCACTCTTGACCAGTCCAAGCGTACGAACAGGGCTGCCTCACACATGCGTGCTGCAGCCCACCCTGTCCCACAGCCAGTCTGGCACAGCAGTGCGACCCGGTCGGGAAGCAACAGTGGCCGCGCCGGCCTCAGGCGTGCTGGAGCGCGAGCCCTGGGCGGCCGTCACCGTCGCGCCGGAGTTCCAGCGCTGCGCGACCGCGCTGCTCGCGCGCGGCGCGGCCGCCGCCAGCCCCCCCGCGCCGCCAGCCGCGTGCGCCAACGGCGCGCCCGCCGACCGGCCGGCGGCGCAGCCCGCTCACAGCAGCGCGCCGGCGAATGGCGAGGCGAGCCCGCCGCCCGCCGGCGAGGCGGGCGTCGGCGGCGTCGCCGGCGAGGCGGGCGGCGGCGGCGGCGGCGGCGCGGCTGACGGCGGCGGCGGCGTCGGCGGCGGCGCGGCGGACGCGCTGGAGGTGGGCGGGCGGCGCTTTGGGGCGGTGGGCGCGCTGCTGATGCTGCTGCGGCTGCTGGGCGAGTACCTCGCGCTGGGCGACGCGGCGCCGGCGCTGGCCGGCGAGCTCGCGCACCGCGTGGTTGAGCTGCTCAAGGCGCGCCCGCGCTCGCCTTGCGCGGCGCGGAGCGCGGGCCGCGCCGCCTGCCGCTGCCGCCTGTAGCTGTGCACCCCCTTATGCATCGGGAGGAGAGGCTTGGGCGCAGTAGGCCTGATGTGCCGACCGCGCCGCCTGGGGCCAGGACTGCGCAGTGGAGGAGTCGGCAGATTTCCAGGAAAGGGAAATGGAGCAGTTGTATTGTGGTTGTTGCTGCAGCACAGACTTTCAAGATATCTGCTCTCATCGCAGGCGTCAACTGCGTAGGCAGATGCAGCAATCTTGTCAATGCGCGGATGGTGTGGTGTCGCACGTGTGTGAAGTGTTACTTATGGGCCACAGCCTTGCCGCGGCTGTGCGAGGGGGGACGGGGGCGGCCCACGCGCGCAGGTGTTCAACTCGCGCACGTGCCAGCTGGTGCTGGGCGCGGGCGCGCTGGCGGCGGCCGGCCTGAAGAGCATCACTGCGCGGCACCTGGCGCTGGCCGCGCAGGCGCTGGGCGCGGCGCTCGCGCTGCACCCTGCGCTGGCGGCGGCCGCCGCCGCCGCGGTGCCGCCGCCGCGCCGCGCGCTGCTGCTGCCCGAGTTTGAGCGCGTCGCGCAGGTGCCCCTCCCCACCCCCCATCCTGCCCTCGCTCGGCCGCCCCGCATGGCCGGGCGCAGGCAGCCCTTTGCGCTCGTGCTATGCTCGAAGCGGACTCCACGTGCGTGCGCGGCCCTCTTGAGGTGGACAAGGACGTGTCGGCTCACACGGCCGTCGGCGGCGCTCTGTCAGGCCGCTTTCCGGCGGCCGCCGCGCCACGCATGCTGTCTGCTTGTCAGCTGGCACTAACCCGCCCGCCCGCCCGAGCGCTTATGGCTGCGCCCTGCCGCGCAAGACCTGGGCCCCACCGCGGCGAGAGCCCAGGCAAGCTGGCATCCGCCATGCGCGAGCGCATGCATGCAGGGCCGCTGCCACCTGACCGCCCCGAGTCGCCCGCGCAGGACCTGGCCATCCACCGCGGCGAGATCCACGGCAAGCTGGTGGCCATCATGCGCGAGCGCCTGGCGGCCGCGCTCGCGCAGCTGCCCGCGGCGGCCGCCGGCTGGGCCGCCGCGCCGCGCGCGGGCGCGGCGCCGCAGCCGTCGCCGCTGGCCGCCGGCAGCGCGAAGCAGCTGCGCATCCTCACGCAGGCGCGCGCGGCCGCGTCGGGAGTTGCGCAGCTGCCCCCGCCGCCTGGAGGTGGGCGTTCCGGGTCCCTGCAAAGCACATGTGCAGCACGGGCGAGCGAGCAAGCTCTGCGCCCCTCACACCAAGGCTCGACGACATGGGCCTGGGAATGGTCTGGAAGCACGTGTGCTGCTGACCTGCATGGCGGGCACCACGCACCTGCATGAGGCATGAGCATCGCGCACCCGACGGGGCTGGCGGCCGACGGCGCGCGCGCGCGCGCCGGGCGCAGGTGCTGACGCCGCTGCTGCAGCCGGAGGAGCTGCACCTTGTGTTCGGGCGCATCGCGCTGCTGTTCAGCCGCGCGCTCAGCGAGGCCTTCTCGCGGCTCGACCCGCTGGTGCGCCGCCCCGCCCCGCCCCGCGCTGCCCGGGCGCGCCTGGGCCGGCCGCAGACGCGGCGTCAGAGCACGTTTAGAGCAGGTGCAGACGCGTGCAGCGAGAAAGGCGCGTGCGCTCCTGCGCCGCGCCCCGCTCGGCCGCCGGCGCCGCGCCGGGCCGCAGCCGGCGCCGGCTCACGGGCGCGCGCGACGGCGCGCCGGCAGGGCCCGGCGGGCGAGGCGCAGGCGGCGGCGGACCTGCACCAGCTGCTGGCCGCGCTGCGCGCGCTGCCGCTGGACCCGGGCGCCGCCGCCAGCCACCTGGAGCGCCTCGCCGCGCTCTGCCGCGGCCGCTTTGCGCAGGCGCCGGCCGCCGCGCCGGCCGCCGCGCCCACGGCCGCGCCCGCCTCGAACGGCGCCGCGCGGCTGTCGGGTGCGGGGCCATGGTCGGGCGGCAGGGACCTGGGCGCCATCGGCGCCTCGACCCGCGCGCCGGAGCCGCCTACGCCCCGGCCAGGCTCCTCGGACGGCGGCGGGGCGGCCGGCGGGCTGGGCGCCGGCGTCGCCGCGCCGCGCGCGGGGTCGCCTACCAAGGCGACCGCGCGCGCGGAGCATTTTGCGAGCGCTGCGGCGGCGTATGCGGGCGCCGCGCTGCTGGGCGGCGCGGCGGCGGGCGCGCCCGCCGGCGAGCGGGCGGCGCGCGGCGGCGCCGGCGCGCCCGGCGCCGGCGGCGGGGAGGGCCGGCGGGATGCGGGCGCGCGGCACGCCGACTCCGGCGTCGCGGCGAGCGCGGTCATGCCTCGCGCGCCGGAGGCGAGCCCCGGCGACGACCCGCTGGGCGCGGGCGCCATGTTCGGGAGTAGCCCCGCACGGCCGGCGCTGGCGCCGCCGGCCGCGGGCCCGAGCGCGCCTTCCCCTGGCCTTCCGGCGCAGCCGCCGCCGGGGCCGAGCGCCCCGGACTCACATGCTGAGCCGAGGCCCCTGGCAGACGCCAGAGCAGCCGGGGATGGCTCAGCTGCAACAGAGGCTGCCAGCGGCGCCCGAGCGTACGAGGGCGGCCGCGGCAGCGCAGCAGCGGGGAGCTCGACGACCGGCGGGCCAGCTGTGGACCAGGAGGCCTGTGCGCACGCCCGAGAGGACACCGCCGGGGACAGGGCTGGCGGCGCCGCGGAGGGCCCAGCCACTGACGCGGCTGCAGGCCAGGCTCCAGCGCCTGTCTGCGAACCCACCGACGAGGCCGCCGACGAGGATGGCGGCGGCGGTGCGCCGGCCGCCCGGGCGGCCAGCGACACGTCCGAGCTGGCGTACGCCGCGGCCGACCCCGAGCGCGCGCGGCGCGGCCTGCGCCGCTTCCGGCCGTCGGTGGCCGGTGGCGCCGGCGCCGCGGGCGACGCCGATGAGGGCGACCTCGGCCCCGCGCCCGGCAGCTTTTGCATCCCGTCGGCGGACGGCGGCGCGCCGACCGCGCCGGCCGCCGACCCGCCCGCCCAGGCAGCGCCCGGCCGCCGCCGGCTCTTCAGCGAGCCCGCCGCGGGCTTGGCGTCGGCGGGCGCCTGGCAGGACGGCGCGGGGCCTGCCGAATCGCAGACCGCCGGCGGGGCCTGTGAGGGCGGGGCCCGCCGCAGCGAGCCGGCCGGGGAGCCGTCCTCGCACACCCTGCCCCCGGGGGAGGCTCCGCGCCTGAGCCGGCGCCTGACGGACGTGTTTGCGAGGCTGGAGGCGCGACACGAGGCGGGTGCGGGGTCGGCCAGTAATGACGGGGCTGCTGCCTGGCTGGAGCCTGATGAGCCGCCTGAGCGCGACCCAACAGGCGACGCGCCGTTGGAGGCGGCGGCTGCGGCGGGCAGCCCCGGCAGCGCAGCCGCCTCTGGTTTCCGGCCTGGTGACCTTGGTGATCCGCGCGAGCGGAGCTGCGGGGACCACGCTGCCAGCCCATCTCACGGCCCTGCCGAAAAGGAGCGGGGAGGAGGCGGGGCAGCAGATAGCGTGCATGCATGTGCAGATGGAGAGCCACTGGAGGCGAGCCCGGGCACAGCACCGGGGGCCGTGCACGACACCCCGGAGGGAGGCGCTGGGGTATCAGCGGGCGCGGGCGCGAGCGACCGCACAGAGGGCCGCCAACCCGCGTTGCGCGGGTCATGGGACCTGGGCAGCTGACAGCGGTGGCGGCGCGCGCATGGGCCGGCGCGCGCATGGGCAGGCTTGAGCGTTGCAAAGCTGTTGCACGCGCCGCATGTCCTCCCACTGTTACAGCCCGTGTGCATGGATACGGGCTTGACCCTCAGATCGTGTGCCAGCACGGGGCCTGGCAACGACACCCATTCACAGGGCGGCTGCCAGACCACCGTCATGGCCGACAAGCGCGCGACATGGGCGGCAAAGCCCTCGCCGCCTCACTTCCTCCCCGCCCTCGCCGCCTCACTTCTTCCCGCTCTGCGACTTGATGTCCTCCAGGCTCTCGGTCGGCCGGCCGTACGAGAAGATCTCCTCCTCCACCACGCTCGGCGTGCGGCCCACGTCCGAGGAGTCGTACTCGCCCTGCCGCGCGGCGCGCCCCAGCGTCAGCGCCCGCACACACGGGGGTTCCTCCCTTGACGCTTGTTCACTCAGGGGAGAAGCACGTCCTCTCCAAAGGCACAGCTCTTCGTTCCGCATGCATGAAGCATGCAGCACATGTCACAGGTCATAGTGTGAGGAGAGCAGAGACCGCCCAGGTCGCACGCAGAGCCGTCAGACGCATGCATCGCCTGTCAGCTTGATGGCGTGACGCAGCGAGCGGCCAGCTGATGCACAGCCGACAGTCCTCTGCAACACTGCTGACTCATCCGCACACGGATCACAGAAGCTCGCATCTCAGCCGCTACGCACGTCAATGGGCAGCCCGGCCAAGTGGTAGCCGTACAGCCCGCCCTTGACATGGCTCACGCGCCGCACGCGGCCGCTGCGCAGCGCATCGTGCGCGGCGAGCAGGGACCGCGACATCTTACCTGTGCGACACTCCCAGGCTTCAGCATAGCAGCACGCAGCGGCGGCGCATCAGTGCACCTTGGGGCTGCATCGCCAGCCGGCATATGGCAGCGAGCACAGCGATGGGACGCGCCAGTGGCAAAGGAGGTCGACGGCTGCAGCGTCCCCCCGATCTCGCACATCAGCAGGACGCCTTTTCCTCCTGCGTCGTCCCGCAACACTCAGGTCGCCACTATCACTCAACGGCGCGCGTAGCTCGCTCCTCACACCCGCTGACTGCGCAGCAAAGCCCCTGCGCCGGCTTTCCACCGCACCTGCAGCCTTCTCTAGCTCTTCGGCAAAGTCGGCGTTTGGCTCCATTGGGTCCACGCCGTTGCTGAGGTGGCCAATCGCTCGCAGATACCTGCGCAACAAAGGCTCTTACAAAAATATGTCAAGCCCGCCAGGCACGTTGTGCAACAGCAGCAGCGAGGCACAACGCAACATGCGCCTGTAGATGCGCGCGGTTGCACCTGACCAGGTCGGGCTTGCTCCAATCTACCTGCGCGGCTGCCAGCCCCGCATCAGCTATGCTGCTCCTCCTGCAGAAAGTATATGTCGGCTGTTGCCTGACAGCCTGACACAAAAGACGCGCAACAGGACACCACCAGCCATTAATGCGTCATGCAACTCAGTCGCGAGCGTGCCCGCTTGTAGTACTGCACGTTCACGGCGCCCTCCGCGTGTGACGACTCAAACTTGTGCTTGGGCCTGATGTCCACAACCACCCACTGCCCGCCGCTCGCGCGCTTTGCCGCCTCCGCTGGCGGTATGCTGTCCAGCTGCATCTCTCGCGCAAGGTAGTACCAAGCGTCGTCCCACCTGCTTGCAGCCTGGTGAGCTGCGGCACGCTTTGCACCTGCCGGTCCCTGACACGAGCACAGGAAATGGGCGTCCGAAGGATAAAACAGCGGATAGCACAGCAACCACGTCTCGCTCAGTCGCCTTGCCTGAGGCAATCGAGGCCCAGGTGGACAGGCAGTGCGAGAGGCACGGCGCACCTGGAGGCTCTTGCGCGCTGGTACTCGGCAGTAGCCGCACACACCAGCGCAGCAGCGCGCCTGCTTGCGCAGCGCGTGCCTGCGAGCCTGCAGGCCGGCCGCAAGGCATGCCTGCAAGTGTGCAAGCGGGGAGGCGCATATAGGGCAGATGCGCGCGGCGCCAGCTGCGCGCCAACACTGCTTGCGTGCACCGTCCCGGCCATCGTGCTGCTATGGTACAGCGCCTGATGGCCTCCTCTGCCCGCTCTACAGCGCTAGCGCTGGCTGGCCCTGACTCAGTGAAGGAAAGGGGGTTGCATAGGGTCTGCTGCAGAACTGTTGCAAGCGGAGGCCCCTGGTCCGCTGCGTGGTCTGGCGAGCGCTGCTTACCCGCGTTGCAGTGCCTCGTGCAGCGGAACCTAGTTGCTGTGGTGCAGGTAGGTGTGTGCATTACAGGGGCATGGGAGCCAGCACGCCCAACAGCCGCTGAGGGGGGCACGTCTGTCGTGGACTGCCGACGCTGTTAGATAGGCAGGGACCTTGTGCTGCCTCGGGGCTGCGGGCATTGCGGACCTGCAGCCAAGGACGGAGCAGGCGAGCCGCGCCGCGGCGAGCTGCCCCGCCGGAGGCCAACACGGCAGGGCAGCGAGGACGGAGCGGGGAGGTGGCGAGGAGCTGCGGGCCGGCCGGGAGCCCAGCCTCTCAGGCACCCGGGTGCGGGGCATCACGGGCCCGGCCGACGGCAGGCGGGGCTCTGGGCCGTGCTTCTGCAAGGGCCAGGGGGCTCAGGGCCCGCGCGGCTTGCGCTGCTGGCTTGGGTACGCGCGTAGGAGGGTGGTGACAGACGGCCTAGCGCGCGGCAGACGCAGCACAGCAGGTCACCCTGCGTGCGCTGCTTCGCGCTCCTGCCGTGCAGGCTGCTGCCGGCGCAGCCTCAGGCCGTGCGCCGGCTGCCTGCCTGTGGCGTTCCGTTGCAGTTGCCAGGGCAGGGGCGCGGCAAGCAGCGCGCGCCGCACGAGCGGGCCTGCGCATAGCCTGGCAGGGGGCGCGCACGGCGCCGCTCGGGCGGCAGCGGGGCGCGCGCTGCGAGCGCGATCGATTGGGCGGCCAGACCGCCGCTAGGCGCGCGCGAGTGCATGTGCGTCGGGGCGGCCCATGAGGCGGCGCCGGCGCCGCGCCGCTGGCGGCCTGCAGCCTGAGGGGCTGCCGTGCGCTGGAACCTGGCCCACCCTGAGCAATCGCGGAGCGTCAGTGCGCGCGCTGCTGCCCAGCGACCGGCAGCTGCCATGCCAGCAACGGCTCAGCCGCGGCGCTGCGAGCGACTGACGCCGCGCTGGACCGGGGCGCAGGAATGTTGATAGCGGCGGGGGTGGCGGCCGGGCGACGCAGCTCGTGAGGCTGCGTTAAACGATGTGGACAAGCCGCTGCGCTGTCCCGCGATGCACGCTGATTCTGCTGCTGGCGGCGCTGGCGGCGGCGCCGGCGGCGCGCGTGGGAGCCCAGCAAGCGGCAGGTGCGGTGCTGGCGCGGCCCACCTGGCGGGCGCGCGCGCCATGCTTGGGTCTCCGCCGCGCGGGCCAGGGCCAGCGCGCGCCCGGCGCAGAGGTTGCAGGCCGGTGGCAGTGCGCCGCAGCGTCGCGATGCCTTGCGCATGTGGAAACCTGTGTGCGGGCGTCGTGCGATCCGGGGGTCCGGGCAGCGCCTGTGCCTCTGGCGGGCGTGTGCTGCGTGCGGCCCACCCTGCTTATGGTCAAGAGCCTGGTGCCCACCCGCCGACCCCGCCGCCCCAGCCGGTGTCCCACCGCAGGCGCCGCCACCCCCGACGTCTTCCCCGCCGCGCCCGTGCCGTACAGCGGCCCGCCGCTCAGCCCGCAGCCGACGCCGCACCCGGCCGCGGCAGCGCCGCCGCCGCCGCCCGCGCCGCCGCCACAGCCCGCCACCGCCGCGCCCACCCCTGCGCCCACCGCGCTGCCCGCCGCCGCCCCGCCCCCCGCCCCGCCGCTAGCTAGCCCGCCGCCCGCGGGCGCACCTGCAGCCGCGCTCGCAGCCGCGCCGCCCGCGCCTGCTGCAGCCAGGCCGGAGGCGCGCGCGCCGGCGCCGGCGCCCGACTGGGCCTACTCGCCGCTGCGCCTGTCGGGGGAGGCCGCCGCGGGGCCGGGGCCGCCAGGCTCGCCGCGCGGGGCGCTGGTGAGCGCGGCGTCTGTGGCGGAGGGGGCTGGCGCAGCGTCCGCGCGCGCGCTGGCCGCGACCGCGCCCGCGCAGGCAGCTGCCGAAGGTGCCCGCGCCGCCCGGCAGCCGCCCGGGGGTGCCCAACCCTGCCCGGGATGCCCCGCCCTGCCCGGGACGCGCCCCGACCGGGAGGCGGACGCAGCGGCGCTCTTCTTGGGTGTGGGTGTGGCGTGGCGTGCCTGCGAGTGTGGAGCGCCGGGCCCGCACGTTGGCCGTTTAGACAAGGGCGCGCATCTGACAAGCAGCGGGCGCGCGGGCGCAGGGTCGGCGGCGAGCGGCGCGACCGCGGCCCAGACGCTGGCGCCGCTGGCGCCGGCCGCCACAGCAGCGCCCACCGCGCGCACCCCGCCAGCGCCGCCGCCGCCGCCGCCTGCAGCCACGCCCGCCCCGCCTGCGGCCACGCCCGCCCCGCCTGCGGCCACGCCGGCGCCGCCTGCGGCCACGTCCGCCCCGCCTGCAGCCACGCCCGCGCCGCCTTTGGGCACGCCCGCGCCACCTGCAGCCACGCCCGCGCCGACCGCACGGGCAATGCCCGTGCCGGCTGCACCGCCGCCGCCCCCGCCGCCGCCGCCGCCGGCCGCAACGCCGGCGCCGAGCACGCCTGCGCCGGTCACGCCGGCGCCAGTCACCGCCGCGCCCACATCCCCGCCAACGACCACGCCCCCGCCAACGACCACGCCGGCGCCGCTGCCGCCGCCGCCTCCAACTCCCGCTCCGGCAACGCCAGCGCCCGCACCCGCTCGTGTTGACGCGCCTGCGCCCGGGCCGGGGGCGGCCGCTGCTCTCGCAGCGCGCGTTCCCGCGCCCGCGCCAGCGGCGCCGCTGCCGCCGGCGCCGGCGCCGTCGGCGCCGGCACCGGCGCTCGATGCGCCGGCACCGGCGCCCGACGCCTCGGCCCCAGCGCCCGCCCCGACGTCGGACGCCCCAGCGCCGGCGCCGACACCGGACGCGGCCGGCCCGCCCGCGCCGGCGCCCGCGCCCAGCGACTGGAGCGTGGCGCCGGCGCCCGCGCCGGGGCCCGGCGCGCCGGGGCCCGCCGCGGCGCGCGCGGCCGCGCTGCCGCCGGGCGCGAGCGCGGCGGGCGGGTACCGCGCGGCGGTGGTGGAGCTGCTGGTGTCCGGGCAGGGCCTGGCGCCGTTCAATGCGACGTGGCAGGGCGCGGTCGTGGCCGCGGTCAACGACGCGATCGGCGCCGTGCCGCACAGCCTGGACATCTCGTCCATCGGGGTGCGCGGCCCGCCCGCGCCGGCCCTGGGCCGGGGTTGCCGCCCTCGGCGCTGCTGCCGTCTGGGGCCCCCGCTCTCGGCGGTGTGCCTGCCGCAGCCTTGCACGCCCTTGAGCGGGATGGCGCTGATGTGTGCAGGCCGCCAGCGCGCGCTGGAGGGCCGGGCGGGATGGATGTTTTGGCGTGGGGCGGGGCTGCATGTGACGTGCAGCGTGCAGGCAGCGAGAGCAGGCGGGTCGGGGGAGCCGGCGGGGCCCCGGCGCGACGCGCGCGCGCCGCGCGGCTGAGCGCGCGCGCGCCGCGCGCAGTTTGTGGCCAACGTGACGGGCACCAACCCGGGCGGCGACCTGGCGCTGGTGTCGGTGGACGTGGCGCCAGGCCTCGGCGGGCACACGCCGCCGGCGCTCACGCCGACGCCCAGCGGCGGCGGCGCGGCCGGCGGCTCGCCCGCGCCCGCGCCGTCCGGCGAAGTGCGCGTCCTGGTGCGCGAGCGGGTGGTCTGCTCCGGCAAGGACCTGAAACCTGTGCAGGCGAGCGGAGGTTGCGGCCGGGGAGGGGGTGGCTCCAGCGCCAAGCTAATGTCGCTGGTTGGGGAGATGCACACATGCTGCCGCTCCGCCTCTGCTCCCATGTATGGCGGCGAGCACACTTTGCAGGCCGGTCGCTCCCCTAGACACGGGGCGCCTGCGGCACTGGACATATGCGGGGTCGAGCGGAGCCTCGCGGCGGGCGCGCGCAGGGCGGCCAGGCGATGCAGGGCCGGCGGCTGCTGGCGCCCTCGGCCAGCTCGGCAGCGGGCCTGGTGGACATCAGCGCGGGCGGCATCAACTACACGGTCGGCGGCTCGCAGCACGTGGCCGTCAACCTCACGGTGGCCGCCGCCAGCACAGACTTGGCCAACATCACGGCCGCGCTGCGCGACTACGTCACCGGCGGCCTGCTGGCGCAGCGCCTCGTAGCTACTGGCGCGGCCCCCGCCGCGCCCCACCCTCGTCGCCCCCTCCGCATGCCCTCTGGCCGCTCTCTGGCGGCGCGCCGCGCCGGCGCCTGTGCAGCAGCTGGAATCGGCGTCGCGCTCGGGCAGGCGACGCCAGGGGCCGCCGCGGCCCGCGGCAGTCCATGGCGGCCTCCTGGTCGTGTCCGCGCCCCGACTTGGCCGGCGGCGTGGGGGGCCGCCGAGCGGCCCGCGGCAGTCGAGCGCCTGGCAGCACTTGGAAGTGGAGACGCACTGTGTCTGGTCGTGGTCCTGCCCTGGCTGGGCTGGGGCGGCCGTGCTGCTTCGGGGCTGACCGCGGGCGCAAACCCTGGCAGGGCTGGCGGTGGAGAAGGTGGAGGTGGTGCTGATCAAGGAGTCGGCGCCGGCGGCCGCCGCCGCGCCCAACGCGGCGCCCGGGCCCGCGGCGGCCCCGGCGCCGCTCGGCGTGGACGCGTCGGCGGCGGCGGCGGCGGCGGCGGCGGCGGCGGCGGGCCCGCCGTCCGCGGCCGCGCACGGCGCCTCGCCCGGCGTGATCGCCGGCGCAATCGCGGGCGCGGTGGCGGGCACAGGTGCGCCGCTGGGCGCCCTGCTGGCCCGGCCGCGGCCGTGTGGGCGGGTGCCAGAGAGAGAAGCTTCGCCGGCCGCGGCCGCGCTGTCTGGCCTGGTGGCATGTTGTGAATTTTTTTTGTGTGACAGGGTCTGCTCTGCGCTGCCCGCTTGCACGGCCGGCTGGGTGCAGTGCTCCTGGTGGTGAGACGGCTGCATCGCATGTGGCGCTCGCTCCGTGCACGCACCGTCCCTATCGTAGTAGGACCCAGCGCACGGCGTGTCGGATCAGCCGGCACGGCGTAACACTAACCCTAACCCTATGCCGCGCGCGCAGCATCGGTGCTGGCGCTGGCGTACTACCTGAGCATCCGGAAGCACCGCACCTCGCTGCGGGACGCCGACCCGGAGGCAAAGTCGGACGGGAGCGTCAACGGCTCGGCAAAGGTGCGCGCGCGCCGCCGACTGCCTGCACGTCGCGCCGATCGGCCAGCGCTGGTTGCCCTCTTGCTGCGGGGCAGGCCCAGAGGCGTGCGCGGGCCGTGGCGGCGTGCTGGTTGCGTGCTGAGCCTGTCCGGCACGAGGCGGGGCTGCATTGCGCTCGGCGCATCTGTGCCCTAGCTGTGCCATGAACCCTGTCGCTGAGCGCGCGCCGGCTGCGCAGCCGGGCGCCAACGGCTTCCACGAGGGCAGCGGCTGGGGCGGCGCGGGGAAGAAGGGCGGAGGCGGCGACGGCGCGATCGCGATCCGCACAGACGGCGCCGCACCGGCGCCGCCGCCGCGCGGCGGGCCGGCCGCCGCGGCGGCCGCCGCGGCCGCCGCCGACTGGGACGCCGTCAACTCGCGCGACCAGCTGCTGTCGCAGGGCGGCGTGACGAGCAGCGCGCTGCTGGCCAGCCGCTCGCCGCCGCGTGGCGGCGCCGGCGCGGGCGGCGCACCCGGGGCGCCGCCCGGCGGCGCGCCGCAGCCCACCGTCGGCGGCCTGTTCCAGCCGCGCACGCCCGGCGCGACGTCGCTGATGCGCTTCGACTCGGCGGCGGAGACCGGCGGCGGCGGCGCGGGCGGCGCCGCCGGCGCGGGCGCGGCGGGCGGCAGCGGCGCCGGCCTGGGCAGCGCGCCCGGCGGCAGCGGCAGCGACAGCGGCCTGGCGCGCGGCGCGAGCAATGCGCCGAGCGAGCTGGGGCGCGGCGGGCCCAGCGGCGACCTGAGCCAGCAGAGCGAGGCGGGCGACACGCCGCACAGCCTGATGGCCACCGCGACCAGCCAGGGCTCGCTCTCACGCATCGACGCCATGCGCTTCTGGATGGTGCGCTGCCGCGACGCGCCGCCCCGCGGCAGCCTTTGCTGTGTCCGCCGGCCGTCCAGGAGGCTCTCCTGTTTGTTTTGGGGGGGGGGGGGGGGGGGGGGGGGGGTGGCCGGGCGA
>JAABUJ010000877.1_pt1 | contig 51464 bp, 50 predicted proteins | sample 5559131 | NCBI WGS metagenome assembly JAABUJ01 (sample SAMN10711875, study PRJNA513366) | rock metagenome | isolation source: Antarctica rocks | place: Antarctica: Victoria Land, Mt New Zealand nord | collected 2016-01-07
CTCCCCCCGCCCCCCGCCGCCCCCCCGCCCCCCCCCGGCCCCTCCCCCCCCCCCCCCCCCCCCCCCCCCCCCCCCCCCCCCCCGCCCCCCCGGGCGCCCCCCCCCCCCGGCCAGGCTCAGCTTGAGTACCAGTCTAGGAACAGGATCCCGAACGTAGCCGCCAGCAACAGCGCCACCATGTACCGGGTGGCAGACGAGTTGGTCGCTATCGCTTTCGTCAGGTGCACGTTCCCGCGCTCCGTGTTGACCGTGGCGGCCACAGCCTGAGCAGAGCGACAGCCAGCTTTTCGCACTGCCTGATACGTCAACCAGCACAGTGCGCGCAGGGCCTTGCGCGCGCGATACCAAGCACTCTATAGCCTGCCGTCATGCTCTGCTGTCATACCTGCCCTTGTACACGCAGAGAACAGGCCGCAGCCCCGCAGTCACCCCCGCTGCAGTTGCATCCGTCTGACAGGTGCACACAGCACGTAGTAGGACCGGGCAGCGCCCGCCAGGCAGCCCCACATGCATGCAATGCAGCGCGGGGCAACATGGGGCCGCGCCTGCGTGTACAGTAGCTCTATCTGCTCCGACTGGTGCATGACCTGCGTGGGGCACCACCTGGCTGAGCGCGGCCGTCCCAGCAGGCGCCTGCGGCGGGGGGCCGGCCAGGCCTGCACCGCCACCCGCATATGCAGCGCTCCCGACGCAGCTGCTCCCGCCCTGAGCAGAGCGGCGCGCACCCCACCGCCAAGCACGGGCCCCGACAGACGCGCCAGCATGCAGCGCGCATGCTCGAGCAGCGCCGGCCCACCCACAGCGCCCCTGCTGCCGGCTGCGCAGCCGCCCGCAACCCTGCACAGTTGCGGCAGCGAGCGCATGCAGGCCCGGCCGCCCGACGGCCGCCGTCGCCCCGGCGGCGCCGCGGGCGCCCGGTAACGGGTAGGCCCTACCCTAAACCTAATACTACCCTACTCTAACCAGCGCGCGCGCCTGTGTGGACAGCATCTGGCTGAGCGTGGCCAGCTCGCGCATGGTGCTCTCCGCCAGCGTGGCGCCGCGGCCGACGGCCTCCAGCTGCGCCGCCAGCGCCGCGTTCTCCGCGTCCAGCGCCTGCCGCTGCCCCGGCGCCAGGCCCGCCTCCTCGCCCGCCCAGCCGCCGCCGCCGCCGCCGCCGCCGCCGCCGCCGCCGCCGCCGTCGTAGGCGCCGTACGGCTGCCGCGCTGGCGCCTGCCGCGGCGCTGCCGCGCCTCACGACGCGTTCGTCCCCTTTCCGCTGTGCAGGGCCGCACACGCGCGCCCGAATGAAGCGCTGTGCAGCTGCAGTGCGGGGGCGGCTCGGGCAGTGGAGAGTGCCGGGCATGGATGTGAGCGCGGGGCGCACCGGCGGCTGCGGCAGCGCGCGCCTGCGCCGCTGCTGCTGCAGCAGCTGCTGGTAGCGCAGCGAGCGGCAGCGGTCGAACGCCGCGCCCACCGCGTGCAGCCGCTCGCTCAGGATGAGCGCCTGCGCGCGCGCTCAGGGTCAGCGCCAGTGCCCATCCTGAGGGCCAGCACCCCCAGCCCTATTGCTCAGGGCAAGCGCATGCATGCGCGTGCAATAAGTGCGCCGGTGCGAGCCGCGGAGCGCGCCTCCTAGGAGCTCCACTGAGGCCCCCGACGGTGGTGCGGAGCCTCCCTGGCAGCAGGCCCTCATGGCATGGGCTGGGCTGTTGCTTTGAGGCAAAGGCGCGGCCCAGGGCTCCAGACCCACCAGGATGGCCAGACATCGTCCCTGCCGGGGTACAGGGCACGCAGCCGGCAGTGCGTCGCTGGCCGCGCGGCCGCAGACGCGCGCCGCGCCGGCCGGCGCTGCGGGCCTCGCACCGCGCCATGCCGGTGTGCGACGACGTGCGGGTTCGCCGCCGGCTCGGTTGCCGCGCCCTGCTCCAAGCGTGATATGTGCTCGGTGCAGGAGCGCACGTACGCGCCGACCTGCTCCTCAATCCGGTCGCGCTCCGCCTCACTGCAGCGGCCTGCGCACGCCGGACGTAAGCTGCGTTCGCGCGCCGCAACTCGGCGAGCTGGCCGCGGCGGCGGCGCTGCGCTTGTGCGCTGAGGCGCAGCGCATGCGCACGGTCCAAGCAAGGCTGGAGTTTTCCCGAGTTGGGCGCGGTCGGGTCGGCAGAAGGGGGTGTTCTTGTGCCCATACGGTGTGATACGGTGTGAAGCACATGCGGGCGGCTGGAGGGTGGTCCCCGGCGGTGCAGGAGGGGGCAGGCTGGCAAGCGCGTGTGAGCAGGCGCGCGCTCCACCCTGCCGCGAGCAGGGCCTGCACGCTCGCGCCGCGCGCCGCTGTGCCTGGCGGGGAGGTCGCAGGGCGGCGCGCCTGGCTGCGCGTAGTCGCGCCGGTGCTGGCTGACAAACACGGCCAGCGCGTCGACGTTCTTGGCCTGCACGCAGCACGGCGACCGTCAGAGGAACGCTCAGACCACTCTCCTTCGCCCTGGAGCGCTTGCTACTGACCTGTGAAGCCTCCAGCGCAACCACATCGGCCGGCGACACAGCACTAAAGGTGCTCCTGCCAAGCGTCTGGGCATGAGCTGCTCGCGCGGATACAAATTCAGCGGCGGCAGGCGCGGCAGCACACCACGTCCACGGCGGCATTGGTGTACGCAGTGCGCGTGGCCAGGGAGCGCAGAATCTGGGCCGACTGCAGCTTCTTGATCCTCGCCTGCACGTTTGCGGTGGTTTGTATCTCAATAATACAATGCAAGGGATAGCTTCCTGGGCACAGACAGGTCCGCAACGCACACAGCGAGGCGGCACTGCCCACCTCTGGCACGCCCGCGGCCTGCGCGCGGGCGATCACGCACTGCCAATACTCTGTTGTGCGATTCATTCTATCGCAGCCAGCGCGATGCGCGCCTCGGCGTGCGACACACTGAGCCTGCTCGCTTTGCCTGTGTGTGCACTACCGCGTCACAGCGCCTCAAGTGGGCAGGCACCAGCGCACGCCAAGCGCCGCAGGCGGCTACAGAGTCTTCGCAAGCCTGCAGCCTGCCCAGGCACGCCTCACGCTGAGCGAGATCACCTCGACTGCTCAGCAGCAAGGAACCCCATGCGGAAACCTGTTACTACACCAGGCCTTGCTTCAATTTTCCCGTGCGCAGGAAGTCTGGCCCAGTGGAGAACTTGCTGACAGCCGAGCCGCAAAGAGGCTACAGATACAGTGCAGCTGCCGTGTTCTGGACAGTAGCAGAGGCTTGTTATGAGGGAGCAGCGAGGCTAGTTCACCCAGCTCCTGTGCTCCCTGGAGCTGATTCTGGCAAATTGGAGGTGGGGGCCTTCTCCGACCGAGACAGGCCGGTGCATGACCGGCCGGCTGGCGAGGAGCCTCGGCACAAGTGCAACGAGCTTGACAGGTGCGTCGCCAGGCGCCCCTGCTCCAGAGCCTGCCTGCGCCCGGCCTGGCGGGGCTGCCAGCGTCGTGTGAAAAGGGGCAGGGGCCTGCGAGAGGCGGTGGCCTGCTCGGACGGGAGGCTGCAGTGGTGACTCTCGGACTTGAGACGCCCAGGGTACCACTGCCGGGTGGTGGTGCATTGCTTGCCACTGCGCGTTGTGTCAGACACCTGGGAGCTGGGCTGCTGGGGTGGGCACCCTGCGCATCTTGCTTTCAAGTCGAATGCGCGCGCGCTTGACGCTCAGGCGCCCTGTCGCCTGCTCATGGCGCCATGCGGGGTGTGCTCTCAGACGGGCGTGAGCGGCCTAGACTGCGTGCCTCGCGGGCACGCCCGTGGTGCAGCTGTTGGCGAAAACATATGTTTGCTGGGCGTTTGATCGCGTGCACCGTGTCGCGCCCGTCGCACTGCCCGACCCTGCACCGCGTGCAGAAAGCGGTTCCTGTCCCGCTGCATACCTGCTGCTAGGTACCCCTCGCCGGGGACGCGGTGCATGCAGGTGCGCGCGCCAGCTGCCGGCTGCGACCCCCAGGGCAGCAGGCAGCGACCAAAGTCAGTGCTACCCTGCCCCGAAGGTCGCAGCGTGTGGGCACTTGCCTGCTCGCTCTGTGCGCAATTTGCACAGGTGGCGCACGAATGGGCGCGCGGTGCCGCTGAGCAGCACAGGATCTCCGCGGCGCGGCTTGGCCGACTTGAAGCCTGACACTGCTGGGGGCTGCCAGCGTAGGGACGGGAGCATGCTGGCCAGCGACCCGCCCGGCGTCCTGCGCAGCACGCACGGCAAGGCGATGGAGCACGCAGCCGGCGAGGGCGCCGCGGTGCTGACCATCACGGCGCGCGCCAGCGCCGCGCAGCCCGACGCAAGCCCCGCGCCGGCGCCAGCACGGGCGCCCGCACCTGCACCCGCAGCCGCGCCCGCGCCGGCCGCGCCCGCTGCCGCCGGCCCCACCGGTGACGGGACGGCGCAGGGCGAGCAGCTGGGAGCGGAAGGCCTTGGCCTGTCCGCGGAGGTCAGGGGGCGCTCTGGCGGGGAGGACCCTGATATGTCGGGCGCGCCCGCGGGGGAGCCTGGGCGCGCGCCCGCAGACGCGGGGGCGCCTGCGCTCGCCGACGGCGCGGCCGGCGCGCCAGCGGGCGCAGCCGCAGGCGGCCCCGCAGGCGGCCGCGCGGACGTAGGGGCGCCCGGCAGCGGCGAGCCCGGGCCCGCGGAGGGCCAGCCGGAGACGCCGCCGCGGCTGGAGACGGGGCCCGAGGCGCCCGCGCACCCGCACACGCCCGTGCAGCTGCTGGAGCCGCGCAGCGCGTCGCCGGCCGGCGCCGCGCCGCGCTCGCGCCTGGCGCCGCCGCCTTCCGGTCCTGTGCAGGTGCTGCCACGGCGCCCCGGTCGGCGGGTAGGCAGCGCGTGCAGTGCGCATGGGTGCAGGGCTGCGGCCGGATCAGCAGGTCACGCGTGCAGGGCTGGCCGCCCACCACACCTGTGCGCACCAAACAACCCCGCTATGCGGGATGCACGAAGGGCGGTCAGGGCCGAGACCGGGGACAAGCCACGCAGGGCCTCCGGGCCCTGCGCCGTGCGGGCGCAGCGGCTGCCAGGGATGCGAAGGGCCGCGGCGCGGCGTGGGGGCCTGCCCGCCTGCCTGGCACGCATCTCAGCCACTCCCAGCATAACGCTGGGCCGGAAGCAAATCGGGCTTTCATAGTTGAACACTCATGTATCCTAACAGGTCTTTGGTGTGCCCGCCCGCAGGCGGAGGCGCCGGCGGCCGATGAGACCAGGGTGGCCGCGGGCGGCCGGCCAGAGGCGTCGCACGTCGCGGCGACCGCCGCGGAGCCGGCGCCCGATGGCCGAACGGCGCCTGCGCCCGCTCCCGCACCCGCGCCCTCGTGCAACGGCAGCGCCGAGCTGCCGTGCGCCCACGGGCCGTGCCGGCAGCCACGCTCACAGCACTGCAAGTGGCTTGGCAGGCTTGCCTGCCTTCTGCGCCTGGACGCTGCGCGTGAATGCCTGGGCGCCTCCCTCGCGCCTCCAAAACCTCGCGCACAATGCGCAGTCCCGCATGCCGCCTGCGGGTGGTGCGGTGCGGCGCGCGCGGCGTGCACCGCTCGCTGCGGACAGGGAGGGCGCCGCCGCGGAGGCGCCGCTGCGCCCGCCGACCGCACCAACGCGCGCGCGCATGCCCGCACAGGCCGGGCGGCGAGGAGGCGGGCCTGCACTGTGGCGTGTGCGACGTGCGCGCGACGTCGGAGGAGCAGCTGGCCAGTCACCGCGAGGGCAAGCGGCACGCGCGGCACCTGGCCATGGCCGAGCTGGCGGCCGCGCCGCCGCCGCCGCCCGGCCCGGCCGGCGCCGAGGACGGCGCCAGCGCGGACGCGCTGCGTTGCGACCTGTGCCAGGTCGTCGCGCCGACGCTCGTGCACAAGGAGTTCCACCTGCGGTGCGCCGCCCTGACCCGGTCCCCGGCGCACTTGCGGGGGCCCGTTGCGGAGCGGATATGCATCTGCAGCTGTCCGCTGTGGGTTAGCTGTGCGCGGCCCGCTTGCCTCGCTGCTCTGCCTGACTGGGCGTGCTTTGCATCGCGAGTCGCCGAGAGCCCGCTAGTGCCATGCGGCGCAGCGGTGCCCGCAGCGGCGGCGGCAGGGGCGCCTGATTTTGGTCTCTGGCCAGCAGCCAGCCGTCGTCCGCGTGGTTAGAGTTTGGCGTATAGCAAGTGGCTGCCCCTGAGCGCCGCGCGCCCGCGCGCAGGGGCCAGAAGCACCAGCGGCGCGAGAAGCAGGCGCAGGTGCTGGACGCGCAGGGGCTGCTGGCGGCCGAGGCGGTGGAGGCCGTGCTGGGCGGCGACGACGACGCGCCGCTCGCGCCGGCCGCCTCCGCGCCGGCCGAGGTGCCGCCGCCCGAGCCGGCGCAGCCGCCGGCGGCCGCCGGCTCGCCCGCCCCCGCCGCGCCGCCGACCGCGCCGCCCGCCGCGGGCGCAGCCGAAGAAGAGGCGCTGGCGGAAGCCGTGACGGAGGCGGCGCCGGAGGCCGCGCCGGCGCCGGCGCTGGCGCCGCGCCCCTCGAGCGCGCCCGTGACGCCGACCGCGCGGCGCTTTGTGCCCGTCAAGCCGCGCAGCGTGTTTGCGCCCGCGGCGCCCGCCGGCGACGCGCCGGCCGCGCCGCCGGCCTCCGCGCAGCCCGCGGTCGCGGCAGGCGAGCCCGGCGGTAGCGACGCGCCGGACGAGGCCCGCGACGCGCTGGCCTCCGACGGGGACGACGCCGCGCCAGACGCCCGCGTGGGGGAGCCCGTGCTGGAGGGCTTTGACGGCCCGCGTACCATCTCGAGCGTGTTTGCCAACATCGCTGGCCTGAGCGGCGGCGGCGATGGCGGCGGCGACCCGGCCGGCGGCGACGCCGGCGGGGATGCGGAGGGCGCGTCCTCCGGAGCGGCGCCGCCGGCGCTGCGCTCCCTGGGCAAGCTCAAGGTGCGTCGCGCGGGCAGGACCCCAGGGGGTTGCTGCGCATGCCGTGCAGCTGGACGCGGCCCGTCGCAGGCGCTCGGCGTCGTTTGATTGTATGAGAGATAGGTTGCTCGCATCGAGTCAGCCAAGGCTCGCTGCTTTTGAGAGGCGCCGCCGGCGCCGCCGCCGGCGGCGATGGGCTGCCTGGCCTGCCAAGCGCCAGTGCTGCAGGACATTGTTGAGGTCTGCGCGGCGGTGACCCGGGCGCGCGCGCGCGCGCAGTCGGTGCGCTTCTCGGAGAACTACGGCAGCGAGCCGGGCAGCGGCGGCACCAGCGACAGCGAGCCGCGCGCTTTCCGCACGCTGGCCACCAGCGGCGGCAGCGTCAGCCTGGCCGCGCAGCACTTCTGCCCCGTCTGCGGCATCATCGCCACCAGCCAGGCCAACCTGGAGGCGCGCCCCCCCGCCCCGCACGCCCTCCCGCGCGCCAGCGAGCGGCGCGGGCTGCGAGGCGCGGTCTCGCCCTGTCTGTGCACGGCGTGGCACGAGGACGTGTATCTGCATAATATGTAGTGCCTTGCGGAAGCCCCGGCGCCGCTCACAGCGCTTGGCACAGTCATTCTACGCTTGGGCGCTCGTTGTCGTGGCGGGCGCGCCAGAGCGTGTCAGCCGCGCTTGATGCATATCCCAGCTCCAGTCAGCATACAACCTGTGGCTGGCGAGACGCGGTGCGGGCGGCGCGCTCGCAGGACCACATGAAGGGCCGGCGGCACGCGCGGCGGCTGCAGTACATCCGCAACATGCCCGAGGAGCAGCGCAAGAACCACCTGGAGCGCATCGCCTCAGGTGCGGCCTCGGCACCCGCCCGCCGCTCAAACACGCTTTCCCTTACGGCGCGTCTCGGCCTCTGGTGCGGGGAAGAGGGGCTCTTGCGCGCGACCCGCTCGCGCCTCGAACAGCACCGTCGCGAAGACAACGCGCCCGCGCCCCGCGTCACGCCCGCGCGCGCGGCTCGCGCAGGCGAGTGGGGCGGGCGGCTTGCGCGGCGCGACAGCGGCGGCCGCGCCGGCCTGGACACGTGCCTGCCCAGCCTGCGCATCGGCGCGTACAACCTGCCGTCGTCCATGGACCTGCGCACGTTCCTGGAGGACATGCAGGCGCGCGCGGCCCCGCCACCCAGTGCTTGGTTAGGACTAGGGAAACTGAACCTACCCTTATGCCGAGCGTGCCCTAAGGGTGTGCCCTGGGCCTGGAGCCAGACAGGCGCCCGGCCTCCCTTGCTGCGGGAGCCCGTGGCGCCTGCAGGCGTGGCCGTCTTTGGGCTGCAGTGATGCAGCGCAGCGCAGTCCCCATGCATGCTTGCATGCGCAGAGGTCGTGAGCCTGGCGTCTGTGGAGGCTGTTTGCGTTGAGATCAAGGTACCTCACCAGGTGCCTCAGCAGGCGCACATGCGTGAAGCAGGCCGCGAGCGTGTCCGTGCGCACGGCGCGCCGATGAGCGCCCGGCTGACGCGCAGACCCATGCCCGATTCGCCCTGCAGGAGATCGGCGTCAAGACGCCCGTCGCGCCGGCCTCGCCGCCGGCGCCGGCCTCGCCGCGGCGCGCGGTGGCCCGGCCCTCGCGTCTCGGGCTGGCCGCCAACGGCGGCAGCGCCGCCGTCGCCGCCGCCGCGCCGCCCGCCGCCGCGCCCGCAAACAACGCAGACGGGGATGTCGCTGGCGGCGATGCGCCGGGCGCCGGCCAGGACGCGAAGGCCGCCGACGACGGCAGCGTGCTCGCGCAGAGCAGCGAGGAGGGCTCGGACGACAAAGCGACCGGCAGCGACGACGGTGCGCCCGGGCGCCGGCGGACGTGCGAGCGGCGCCGCCAGGCGGCGGGCAGGCCGCGTGGCGCGGCACCGCGCGCTGGCCGTGCGCCCGGGAGGGCTTGGCATTGTGCACACCTGTGCACTGCCGCCATTCACACTATGAGCACGACACGCCGGCGCGCGCAGGCGACGAGGTGGATGCGGAGGACGGCGGCGGCGAGGGCGGCCCGCGCGTGCGCCACGAGTGCGCCGTGTGCGGCATCACCACCACCAGCGCCGCGCACCTGGAGGCGCGCGCGCCGCCCGCTGCCCCGCCCCGCCCTCCCCCCCGTCGACATACCAGAGAGCGAGTACCATGAGCCGTGGAGCCACAGCCTCTGGCCCGCCTCGCCAGCAGGCCCGCCGCCTGTGGCGCGTGCAGCGGGCGCCGCTGCTTGCCCGCGCGTGCCGGTGACAACGACCCGTGAGCTTGTCTGCCCGCTGAGGCACTGCATGGCCCTGTCTGGCTCAAGCAGGCGGGGAGGCTGGGGTCGGGCCAAGAGGCGGAGGTGAGGCGCCCGTGGCGGGCGCCGGGGCTGGGGGGCGGCCCTGTGCCTGCGCTGTCTGGGTCAGCAACTGACCGCCCCGGCGCAGCACGCATGCAGGCACCGGGTCGGGCAGCAGGCGTGCGTTCGGGCGGGCGGCAGAGCGCGCAAGCTGCACAGGTGCCGCGAGCGCGCCGCGCAAGCTGACCGCGCCGCGCGCGCGCAGGCGCACAACCGCGGGCGCAAGCACAAGCGGCGCGTGGAGGTGGCGGGCGCGCGCGCGCCGCGCGCGTCGGCGCACCACTGCGTCATCTGCGACATCACCACCACCTCCGCGCAGCACATGGCCATGCACGTGGCCGGCAAGGCGCACCGCCGCCGCGTCGCGACCGGCCACATGCCGGCCTCGGTTGCCGCCGCGGCCGCTGCGCTCGCCGGCGCCGGCGGCGACGCCGCCGCCGCCATCGCGGCCGCCGGCGATGGCAGCTCTGCGGGCTATGACAGCGGCGAGGGCAGCCGCGGGCGGCGCGCCGCCGCGGGCGCGGGGCCCGGCCCGGGCGCGGACGGGCTCCCCGCCACGGCGGGGCACGCCGCCGGCGCGCCGCGCCCGCCGTCGGCCGACAGCGGCAGCAGCGCCGGCGGCGCCGGCGGCGCCGGCCACGCGAATGGTTACCACGGCGTGCCGAACGGCGCGGCCGCGGACGGCCGCGAGGCCTGGAGCGCCGAGGGCCCGGGGCACAGGTGCGCTTCGCCGCGCCTCCCTGGCTTCCACACCCCCAGCCTGAACCCGTCCGCCGCAAACAGCGCACTCCTGCATGCGGGCCTGCAAGCTGCTGCCTCTGGACTGTCCGCTGCTGCGTCCAGCAGCCAGCGCCGCACTGGCCCGCCGCCCCGCGGCTTGCAGGGCGCCGCCTGCCCCGCGCGCCCCACCCCATGGCAAGCGCATGTTTGACGGCCTGCGCGCGCGATCGCGCAGGGGCCGGCAGGGCGGCCGTGCGCCGCCGCAGATGGCGCGGCAGTGGTCCGCGGTGCTGAACGGCGGCCCCGTGGGCCACCACGGCAGCCCCCAGCTGCACCCGCTGCCGCCGCTGCCGGCCGGCTACTCGCTTGGCTACTACCCGCAGGCGTTCTACGCGCAGCGTGCGCGCCCGGCCCCGGCCCAGCCCGCCCGCAGCCCCCGCGCGCGGCCCGTGGCGCCCCGCCTTGAAACGGTCGCGGCCCCCGCCGGCCGCTGTCCACGAGCGCTACGCGCGGCCATCAGCCTGCAGTCCAGCTGTGGCCGCAACACCTGACACGCGCGGCGCGCGCGCGCGCGCAGCCGGCCAGGCCGCGCCGATGCAGTACTGGGGCGCCTGGGGCGGCGGCGCGTACGGCGCCGACGGCGGCGCGGGCGGCGGCTTCCCGATGGCGGCCGCAGTCGCGTTCCGGCCGGCGCCCGCGCTGGCCGTGCCGTACAACCACGGCATGCCGCCCGGCGGCTACGCGGGGCCGTACAACTGCGACGTGCGGCCTCCCCCCCCGGGGGCGAGCAGCCAGGGCGCTTTGCTCCCAGCTGCTGCAAGCCAGCAGGCGGCAGGTGGTGCGCGGCGTGCGGGAGGCGCCTGGGCCGCAGCGTCGCCCCAGCCGGGGCAAGGACCCGTGCAGGACAGGGGTGTCTACTCACGGAGTGCCGCTGCCATGTCCCGATTCCTGGCGTGTAGGGCTGCGTGTGGCCAGACGCCGCCCAAGCACAAGTACGGCAGGCCTGCGTGCCTGTGAAGGCGCGGGCAGGCGGCCGACGCGGGGCCGTGCGCGCGCGCAGCTGTGCGGCACGATCGCGCAGGACCTGCAGGACTACCGCTCGCACATCCGCGGCAAGTCGCACACGCGGCGGCTCAACACGCCGCACCCCGGCTAGGCGGCGCGGGCGCTGCAGCGCGCGCAGACAGCGCCCCTGGCACCCCTGGAGGCTGTGATCCGGAGGCCTAGAAACTGTGACCATGACGCGGCCCGTCACCGCTGCGTAGCATAGGACCTGCACACTAGGGAATGTGGAACGTAGCTTGGGTTGTCAAGGGGCAGAACGGGGTCCGGGCTGGATGGCAGCGGCGGGAGGGCGCGGGAGTGGACGCAGGTCTTTTTCCTGCATGGAGCCCCAGCTGGGTGAGTGGCGCCCCGATTGGGTGAGTGGCGCGGACCAGGGTGGAGGATGTGGGCGCAGAGGCTGGAGCGGCATGCTCCTGCCTTTCCAGGAGGACGCGCACGTAGCGGGTTTCAGGCGAATGGAGCCTCAACCCCCGGACAAGCCTCCTGGGGCGCCCGCGCCCCCGCAGCTGAGTGCAGCTCGAGTTTTGTGGTGGTGGCGGCCCCGGTGGATGCCGCCGCCCAAGTGGATGCAATGTCAGCACCCTGCACCTTGACCCTGCGCTGGCATGCATGTGCAGAGCAGCATGCGTTTGTCGCCCCCGTTTTGGCACCGGCCAAGCCAAGTGTGCTTCCCTGCAGTGCCGGGCAGCGGCTGCGGCCCCGCCCTGGGGCGCCCTGCAAGGTGTATGGGAGGGCCTTGGTGCTCTTGTGAGAGGGGCGGCGCTGCAGCCCACTGCCCCTCCCAGCCAAGGGCTGCTGCTCGGGCTCCTGCTGCAAGCGCCCCGAGGCTGGCGCGGGACCCCTGGCGTGTGTGACCCGGCTCGGAACGCCTGGGTGGCGGAGCGCTGCGCTGTTGCGATTGTGCTGTGCGCGAGTTGCTGGGTGCTGTGGGGCAAACGAGACCGCTCATGAGGTGCAGGCGTGTGCACTGTTTGCAGCTTTGCTGCCAGCAGGACCCTTCGCGCACTCGAAGGGCGCTGCGCTGTGAAAACCCTGTGCCGACACTACCCGATTGCGCGCTCCACTTCCTTCTCGAAATCCCTTTCAGCACAGGGTAGGACCGTAGGGTCCTCCTACGGCGGGGTCCTTTCTCTTCCGCTCAATCGATCGAAGAGCCCCGCATCGCCAGAAGACCATCCTGCGCACAGAGTTGTGCTCGCACGCCACAGTCGCATCAGCAGCAGTGTGGGTTCCGCTTGCACCTGCTGCCAGGGCGGTTGGGCGACTTGTGACAGTTTGCATGCAACGTGGCGACAGAATGTTGAGGACTCCTGCGTGAAGGGAGGTGGGCGGCCGGCGGAGGCAGGTTGACCAGCTTTGTCCGTCGCATCAGCCATGGTGCTCCTCGATCCTTTCAGTCACCGGACGGCGTACCTCGTTTGGGTCGATCTGCTCAATGCCGCGGTGGCGGTGGCCATCGCGCTGTCGCTGCTCGTCTCGCTGGACCGCATCTACAAGGTGCGGCGCCAGCCACCCGGCACCGGGGCAGCTGCTCCCCATCAGTGCATCAGTCAGAACTGACGCGGGCCCCACCTGGCCAGGTGCTGACGTACCTGAAGATTCGCACGAAGAGCTGGATAACGGGCCGGCGGCCGGAGCATGCGTACGCCGCGCGCCAGCTGCCCGATCCGGTGCATTTCTCCTCGGCGTACCCGCGGGTGGCGGTGCAGCTGCCGATGTTCAACGAGAAGGCAGTGTGCCAGGCCATCATCGACTCGGCCTGCGAGCTGGCCTGGCCGCGCGAGCGCTTCTGCGTGCAGGCGCGCTCCCGTGCCCAGACCTAAGAGCCGGGCGCCTGCGGCGCGCCTGTGTGGGGCTGGGACCCCACACAGCTGGCGGGGCGGGCTGGGCTGGGCGCGGCCGCGGGTGACGGTACTTTTCGCGCGGTAGCAGCGCTGCGCACGCATGCACGCGTTGACACCTTGGCGGTGCCCATGGCTGCGCGAGGCTGAGCGGGCGAGGTTTGGCAGCGTCGGTGCTCGGCTGTGCGAGGGGGAGGCGCTGCCGGGGCCGCATTGCCTGCATGCGCGCGTTGCCCGCCACCATGCTGCTGGCCCGCCTTGGATGCTCGTCCTGGGTCGGGCGATGCTCCAAGAAGATATTATGCCCGTCAAGGGTTTGATAGGGGCGCCCGCTGAAGGCATCGCCGGGAGCGCCCGGCGATGGGGCAGCTGCTGATGCGCGGTGAGCTGCCGGCGCGACTCCTGGGTTTCCGGGGCGCCCGCACCCCCAGCGCCCCTGCCAGGTCCCGCAAGGTCACCTGGGGCCGCTGTGCGGCTGGTCGAGCACCGTGCCCGCGTGCGGCTGGTGCCCATGGCGCCCGCCACTGCCGGACCCTCGCCTGCGCCCTGTGCCGACGCTGGGCGGGGCGCGCCAGGTGCTGGATGACTCCACCTGCAAGGCCACACGCGCGCTGGTGGATGACAAGGTGCTGGAGTGGAAGGAGCGCGGCGTGAACTGCGAGTGCATCCGCCGCACCAACCGCCAGGGCTACAAGGCGGGCGCGCTGAAGGAGGTGCGCCCTGCGCGCCCGCGCCCCACTGCGCGCTGCTGCGGCGGCGGACAGGCCTGTGGCCTGAGGGGAGGCGGCCGCTCGGGCGTTGTGGTGGTGGCTTCCCCGTGACAGCCTGCTACGTTTTGCTGCCGGACGAATTGTTACTGCACATGTGGCAGTGATTTGCATGAGTGAGCGGCTGTGCAGAACGCATGCCATCCTGCTGCAGCATACGCTCTTGCAGCCAGCTGCGCCGCGCCGCGGGGCGCTGCCAGACAGCGCGGCAGGGGCGTCACCACCAGCCCCGGACCTGACACACAGACTCACGTGCGCTGCTGGCGTGTTCGCAGGGCCTGGACCTGCTGGTGGACTATGACTTTGTGGCCATCTTCGACGCGGACTTTAAGCCCGAGCCGGATTTCCTGGTACGCCCACCTCCCACTGCCCCTCTGCCGGGCGCGCCCGCGTGTCAACGGCTGCCAGAGCCCCTGAAATGGTTTACCGGCGCTGAAGCCCTGTGCTCTCTGTGCTTGCTGGCTGCGTCGTGGCGCGTGCGCACGCTGCTCCGTTTGCAGCGCTGCGGCCGGTGGACGACACAGCTGCGCTGCCTGCCTGGCGGGGAGAGCGCAAGCCTGTGGCAGAGGCCTGCTCGGCGAGCCGCGGCGACGCGGTGGCGCGCAGACGCAGACGGTGCCGTACCTGATTGACAACCCGGAGGTCGGCTACGTGCAGACGCGCTGGGTGTTCGTCAACCCGGACGAGTCGTACCTCACCAAGGCGCGGCGCCCGGCTCGCCACAGCCCATAGCTCATGGGCTACCATTCAGTCGCATCGCCCTGACTGTTACTGGCGTCCCCGCACGCCTGTGCGCGCGTGTCTCATGATGCCACCGAACTCTGCGGAGGTGTGCCGGGGCGCGCGGCCGCCGGCCTGGGCCTTGACAGAGCTGCCTGGCACGGTGGCCGCTTCTGCCCGGCGGAGTGTGACTGGGGAGCGACGAGTTTGCTTTGGTGTCAGGGCCATGCATATCGAGGCTGTGCCGCGCGCGCGCAGGCCCAGGAGATCTCGCTCAACTTCCACTGCAAGTGCGAGCAGTTCGTGCACTTCGCCACCGGCTCGTTCTTCAACTTCAACGGCACCGCAGGTGTGTGTGCCCCCTGCGGCGGGGCCCAGTGCCCCGCCCCCCTTGCCCTGCATGGGGCATGGCGATTTTGGGGCGGCCGCGCTCGCCAGGGCTCGGCGGGCATGTGAGGCAGTGCTGACCAGGCACTCTCCACCGCCCTGCCTGCGGACGCTCAGGGGGTGTGCCTTGGCACACGCTGCCCATGTGCCAGCTCATCCGCAACGCACCCCGCCGCAGAAACAGGCTGTGGCCACAGACACAGGCTGCCAGCCGCATGCGCTCACACCGCCAGCGCAGGAGCGGGCGGGGGGCAGCGCCGCCCGCTTGGTTGCCGACTCTGCCTGGCGCGCAGGCGTGTGGCGGCGCAAGACGATCCAGACGGTCGGCGGCTGGCAGAGCCGCACGACCGTGGAGGACATGGACCTGAGCCTGCGCGCGTACGTGAATGGCTGGAAGGCCATCTACCTCACTGACACCACCTGCACCAACGAGGCGCGCGTCCCGCCGGCGTGCAGCGTCTGGGGCGCCCAGGCCGCGGTGCCCTCTGACGGCGGCGCTGCTGTGCACGAGCACGGCGCCAGGCCGGGGAGGAGGCAGCGTGGCATGCTGCCTCATGCAAGTGCACAGGCCTGCGTGGGTTGCGTGCGGGGCGCGCGCGCGTCGGCCGCTGTGCGCGCGCAGTCGTGTCGGGCCTGAGGTTCCGAGCCAGGCCGGCGCTGCAGGCCTGGCTGACTGGGCTTGCGCGGGCGCGCGCAGCTGCCGGCCAGCTTCTTCGCGTACCGCAAGCAGCAGCACCGCTGGACGTGCGGCCCGGTGCAGCTGTGGTGCCGTTGCGCGTCGGACATCTGGCGCAGCGCGCTACCGCTGACCACCAAGCTGGAGCTGCTGGTGCTGTACTTTGGCCTGCGCAAATTCGCCACGCACTGGGTCTCGCTCGGCTTCTTCTGCACGCTCGTGCCGCTGACCGTGTTCACGCCGGAGGCGCGCCCCCAGCCCTGGCTGCCTGAAGTATTCGCCTGCTGAACCCCGAATTTCAAATGGCTTTTAAGATGGGAGGTGCCTGTGAGCGGCCCTGCAAGTGCTGACGCGCCCGGTTGTCGCGCGGCAGGTGAACATCCCGCTGTGGGCGCTGGTGCACTTCCCCGTCATCGTCACCATCACCACCGCCATGTTCACGCCCAAGGTGCGTCGCCCCAGGCCACCTTTGCATCACCCTGACAGCCCAGCGCGCGCGCCGCCCTGGCAGCCTCGCGGCGCCGGTCGCGTGCTTGCCGGACGCGCCTATGGTGCGAGGCGGTGCCGCGGTCCTGCGGCGCAAACTGACGGCGGAGCGCGGGCGCGGCAGGGCTGGCTGCACTGCATCCTGTACGTGCTCTTCGAGAACGCGATGGGCATCGTGAAGCTGTGGGCGTGCGTGGCTGGTGAGCCCCCCCCCACCCTCCCGCCCGCAGCGGCGCTGCCGAGCCTGCCTTGCACCCCACGCGGCGTCGCTGGGCGACCTGCGCCACCAGCTGGCGCCAGCCGCCCAATGCTCGCCTGCAGTGCCAGGCAATAGAGCGGAAGCAGGCAGCGCGTAGAGCTTGGCAGAGCCTGATATGCGCGCGCGCGCGTGCAGGCATCCTGGACCTGAAGCAGGCCAACGAGTGGGTGGTGACCACCAAGCTGGGTTCGTCCGACAAGCGGCCCGGCACCGGCGCCGCGCCGGCGCCCGTGCGCGACTGCAAGATGTACCTCAACGAGATGATGATGTCCACGTTTGTGCTCACCGCCGCGTTCTACGGCATCTTCTCCGTCAACAAGTGGTCCTTCTCCATCTTCCTGACGCTGCAGGGTGCGCGCGCGGATAGGGTTTAGGTCAGGGTAGGGGTGCGCTGCCCGCGAGCCGCCGTAGGCTCGCGGGCGGCGCGCGCCCGCGTGCTGCCGTGAATCGCCGAGTGTGTCGCTCGCGGCTGCAGCCCCCGATGGGGCCCATGGCGCGGCGATGTCTGCGGCGGGCAGGGCGTCTTGGTGCGCAGCGACGTCAGGCCCTCACGTCGTGCCCCGCGCGCGGCAGGCCTGGTCTTCATGGCTTTCGGCTTCAACCTGGTGGACTGCGGCGGCCTGCTGGGCCAGCGCCTGGGCAAGAACATCGACTACGCCGCCATGCGCAGCCTGAAGAAGGCCAAGTCCGCTGCCTTGTAGGGCCCTGCAGCGGCTCGCAGGGGCTAGGGTAGGGTAATGCTGTGCAGCCTGAAGAAGGCCAAGTCCGCCGCCTTGCGGAGCCCTGCAGCAGCTCGCGGGGGCGGCGAGTGCGGCCCCAGGCTGGATGCCCATGCGTGGGCCGCCCTGCATAGCGCAGGCGCGCCGAGGGCGTCGAGGGCTCGGGGAATGCTCGGGGCAGAGTGCGCCAGCCCGGGAGCGCCCTCAGGACATGGTGGGCTGAGGTCCGCCGCAGTGAAAGGCGCTGCTTAGCACAGCAGGTGCAGCAGCTCTTGACGGGGGACCGGGGGGTCTGCGCTGCCTGCGGGCGCAGCATGAACAGACGGGATTGCCTTTTTATAGCGCTGGAGCATAGACGAACTTCTCCCCATACCCTCCGCAGGAAGCTCCGCGCTCAGTTGTCCACTGCGACGCAGCATTTTCTTTGCCTGCAGCCTGCGGCTGCCTCGTTGCAAGAAGAGGGTGATGCTGTGTGGGGAGCAGATGCACCGGCAGCACGCCTCTGCCTGCCTGACGCCTGCCGGTGTGCATTTGATGGCTGCCCGATGCCCGAGGGCGGCGCGAAGGCAGTTTGACGAAGGGCATTGCCGGCTTTGTTTTCTTTTGCAGCACTTGGTACGCTGACGAGGGCGGTTGGTGCTTGCGTGACGCTTTGCTGACATGCAGTTGTGCAGCAGTCTGTAGTGGTAGGTGCGCTGGCTGCGCCAGTCCGCAGCGGCGGCGCATGCCAGGGGGGCGCGGGCGGGGGCCACGCGGGGAGCGGCGAGCGCCGGCACGCGCTGCCTATGAGCAACACCGATGGGAGGAACCAGACGCTGATGCTGCCCGTGCAGAGGGCCGGAACCGCATATGAACTGTTAGCGAGGGCCGCAGCCCTTGGGGCGGCACGCGAACTGGGCAGTTGAACTCACTCCAGATAGCGGCGCTGTGCGCCGGGGGAGGGGAAAATGCGGGCGGCTGGGCGGGCCTGTCGGCCGCCCATACATATGCGCCGTGCTCTCAAGGGGCCCGCTGGTCCACACGTTGCGTCAGCGACGGGGCGGGGGCGGCGCGCCATGCGCGTGTCGCGCTGGCGCCCGCTCGGGCCCAGGGTTTTCATGGGTTCTTCTAGTGCATCGCGGGAAGCTTGCGCCGTATCCGGTGTGTCAGGCGGTGTCGGGGACAGCAGTGGTGTGGTTTGATAGGCAGATGAGAGCTGGAGGCTGCAGACCTGCTTGGCGTCGTGCGTGGCATGCGCCTGCCGGCGTGGCCCTCGGATGGGAGTGTGCGCGGAGCATGCGGGAGGGCTGGGTTACCAAGGGGAGCGCGTGGCGCCCATGACTGCAGGTGAGCCCTTAGTGTTGCCCACCACGCAGGCGCAGGGCTGTGGCAATGTCAGATGGTGGTGTAGGCGGAAGCGCAGTGTTACCCTACTCTTGCCCGTCCTCCTCCATGCAGCAGGCTTTTCGGCATGTGCGTGTTTAATTCGGAGCCGATGTGGTTTCCCATCGGCCTGCTTCCCATACCATGCCTATTGCTTTTCCAGGGCGGGGCTGGGTTCCTGGGGCCCCTCTGCAAGCCCGTAGCGTTTCTGGTGGGCATGGAAAGCAAGGCAGAGCGCGTGCGCTCATCGCTTTTCCATCCTGCGTATGCTTAGTCAGTGCAGAGGAGATTGTAAGCATGTTGCCCACCTACCCCTCACACCATGGCCACATATTAAGCGTCAATGACATGCATGTTTGGCTCGTTGGGCAATCTGTTCACATGTGCATACTCGACATCGATCTCATAGACGATGCCCATCGCCTGCTTGTGTCAAGGTCGGCCGGCAGCAGTTCATTCCGAGGCCAATTCGAGGCCGATGAGCCCCTCGCCCGGAAGGCATGCAGTGACGCTGCTCGCTTCAGGCGAGTTCCGGGCAGTCTACAGCGCCTATGTCAAGCTGCTGCAGAGCCTGGTGCTGCTCGCTGTGGCCCTATCGCTCGTGGTGTCCATCGACCGCGTGCTCAAGGTCGCGCGGCATGCGCTCATCCTGCTGCACTGCGCCTGGACGCGGCGCCGCCCGGAGCAGCGCTTCAGCGCGCGGCCACTGCCAGACGCGGCAGTGTATGCTGCGCTCTACCCCAGCGTCGCGGTGCAGCTGCCAATGTTCAACGAGGCCGCGGTCTGCCAGGCGATCATCGACTCTGTCTGCGAGTTGGCCTGGCCGCGCGCGCGCTTCTGTGTGCAGGTGCGCCTGCTGGAAGTCCGAGGCTGGTGCGACGCGTGCAGTGCGAGGACAGTCCAAGTTACCTTGGACGGACCAATCTGCGCAGCGACGCAAACACACGCAGTGGCGGCAGCACCCGCTCTGCTGCACACAAGTAGTTCTGCACGGCATGAGCGCAGGCCAAGCCTGTGGAGTCGCCTACAGTGCGTCAGAGGAGCGTTAACACCTGGCGCAACGCAGGTGCTGGACGACTCTACCTGCAAGGCCACGCGCACGCTGGTTGAGGACAAGGTGGCAGAGTGGCGCGAGCGCGGCGTCACCATACGCTGCGTCTGCCGCGACAATCGCCAGGGCTACAAGGCCGGCGCGCTGAAGGAGGTGTTGCCATCTTCTACACTGTTGCTTCCTGCGGCGTGTGTCGCCCTGCAGACTCCCATGCGAACACTTTAGTTTTCCTCACTTCCGCGGAGGGACAGCTCACCGATAGAGCCAAAGCATGTCTGCATGTACGTCCTGGGGCCCGTCACACTGCACCAGCGCAAGTGCACATAACCGGCGCGCATGCAAGCGCGAGCTCCGCCGCGAGCGTAAGAGCTGGCACCCACTGCTGGCCGGCAGGGCATGGACCTGCTGGGCGACTGCGAGTTCATCGCCATATTCGACGCAGACTTCAAGCCGGAGCCCGACTTCTTGGCAAGCGGCTGTCTGACCACCGTTGCATCAAAGAGGCCTGCCTTCATCAAAGCAGTAGGCTGAGCTCTGTGTGCTATGCATGGAAGGCGCATGTATCCTATCGACCCGCAAGCGCAGGTGCTTGCATCACCTGAGGGCGCCATGCGCATGTAGCATGCTTACATGAGCTGAGGTGCATGCATGCATGCATCTGCTGCTCTGCTACACCGCACCCCAGAGATACACGTGCGCGCATGACATGACGAGCAGCCCGCAGATGCGCACGGTGCCATACCTGGTGGACAACCCGCGCGTCGGCTTCGTCCAGGCGCGATGGGCGTTCCTCAACGCGGAGGAGAGCTTCCTCACCAAGGCGCGCCGGCCGGGCGGCCTCTGTTCGTCTGGGGGGTCCTGTGCTTACTGCGGCGTGAGCCCGGAGCGGGCCCTGGTCAGTCCTGGACCGCTCGTGAGGCTGCCGCTGGCGCGCTCGCGAGGTAACGCCTGCGCGGCGCGCGCGCGCGCGCAGGCGCAGCAGATCTCGCTCAACTTCCACTGCAAGTGCGAGCAGTTTGTGCACTTTGCGACCGGCGCGTTCTTCAACTTCAACGGCACCGCCGGCGCGCCCCGCGCCGCCCCGCCCCGCCCCGCGCCTCCCCTCCGGCGCGCTCACGCCGGGCGCGCTCGCGGGTGCATCGCAGGCGCCGCGTTTGGCGCGTTTGGCAAGCAAGGGCGAGCTACATCCGCATCAGCCACATGTTGCCATGCATGTGCTGTTAAGCTGCGTTGAGCTGCGGAGCGCGCGCAGGCGTGTGGCGCGCCAAGGCCATCCGTGCGGCGGGCGGCTGGAACAGCCGCACAACCGTGGAAGACATGGACCTCAGCCTGCGCGCGTACATGGCCGGCTGGGCCGGCGTGTACCTCAGCGACGTCACCGTGCTGAACGAGGCGCGCGCGACGGGCCGCGCCGCGCGGCCCAAGACCGTGGCACCGGGCGCCCATGCTGTGCGCAGCGCCTGTGTTCCTTGCTGCATGTGACGACGGGTTCCGCTCGTCCGTAACTGCACGTCGTGGCAGGGCACACCAAAACGTGCGATGCGCGCCTCGGTCCGTCTGCAGCCTCTGCGCAATGTAGCCTTGGGGCGTGCGCCACATGCTCTGCTCAGTGCGCGAGACGGATGCAGCGGCAGAGGCGAGACGTGCGGGCGCGGGCGCGCGCAGCTGCCGGCCAGCTTCTTCGCGTACCGCAAGCAGCAGCACCGCTGGACGTGCGGCCCGGTGCAGCTGTGGCGCCGCGCGGCGCCCGACATCTGGCGCAGCGGCCTGCCGCTTGGCACCAAGCTGGAGCTGCTGCTGCTGCACTTTGGCGTGCGCAAGTTCGCCACGCACTGGGTCTCGCTCGGCTTCTTCTGCACGCTCGTGCCGCTGTCCATGTTCACGCCTGAGGTGCGCGCTTGGGCGAATCCCGCGCGCCTGCAGGCCCTCAGCCCTGCCCGTCCTCCTCCCCGCCCCTGCCTGTCGCGGCCCTGCGCAAGGCCACTGCGCGTGCTGCCCTGCCTGCAGAGGCACTCATGCCGCGCTCGAGGCGTGGGGCACGCCCTCGCTGGGCAGTGGCCCCCAGCTTGCCCTGCATAGCAATGCCGCGGCGCGTGTTGATTCCCAGGGATGCGTGTGCAAGCCCTGATGGCATCCTTCTGCCTCATGTTGTTGCACGCACGTCGCGGCCCGCACGTCAGGCGCCCAGGCAGGCTTCGCCCGACTCGCGCCAGCCCCGCGCCGCAGCCCGCGCATGCTGCCCGGCCTGCCTGCATGGCAGGCATCGGGCCTGGCCGCGTGCATGCCGACCGGCTGCGTCGCCCAGGTGACCATCCCGCTATGGGCGCTGGTCCACCTGCCGGTCGTCATCACGCTGTCGACCGCCGCCTTCACGCCCACGGCGCGCCCGCCGCGGCCCGCGCTCCGCCTGGGCTGCGGCTGCGCCTGCCCTGCACTTACATACAGGCTCGGGGTAGGGTATAGGGTTAGGGTATGTAATAATACATAAGGTACATATAATAATACATAATACATAAAAATACAACCTGTGATTCAGGCAAGCCTGGCGCCACAGGACGGCCCTGCATGGAAGGAGCCGCCAGAGCGCTTGCCTGCATGGCGCCCATGGCCGCAAGGGTATGGAATACCTTGTGCCCTATCTTGCGCCGGTGCTGCGGCGAAAGCACGCGCTCGCGCACCCAGGCGCCACAGGCCGCTTGCTGGCGCCGGCAGGGCTGGCTGCACTGCATCCAGTACGTGCTCTTCGAGAACGCGATGGGGGTGGTGAAGCTGTGGGCGGTGGTCGCTGGCGCGCCCCGCGCGCCGCAGCGCGCACATGGAGCGGTGCATGAGAGCCCAATGCCAGGGCGGCGTGTATGGACGCCCACCTTGAGCCTGCGGACTCACACTGGCTATGGCTTGGCTCCTTGCTGTCCGCCTTGCATGCGAGGCCCGCTGGCTGGCAGACAACCGCTGTGCTTCGCAAGCAGCGTCCACGAACACGCGCTCAACGCGAGGCACCTTGTCAGCACCGACCACACCGGCGGCGTGCGCAGGCATGCTCGACCTGCGGCAGGCGCAGGAGTGGGTGGTCACGACGAAGCTCGGCGCGTCCGATCGGCGGCCCGGCACGCAGGTGCGGGCTGCGGCTGCGCTGCCCTCGCACACCACGTGTGCTGCTCGCATGTGCGGGGAGCATGCGTACATCGCCACGCACGCACCCGGTCCTTGCATGACCTCTGCGCAGGCCCTGGTCAGGCATGCTTGAGTGCTAGGCCTGCTGCGCATGCCTAGGCGCCTGCTGGTATGAAGGCACCTACCGAGCTGTTGCGTCCAACATGTGGCCTTGCACAATACAATGCTCTTCGTCACCATGTGCGCGGCAGAATTTGCGCCTGCGCCGGCTTGGGCACAGCTGCCACCTCACTGCACCCCTCCACTTGCGTGGGAGTAGCGAAGACATCATGCGCGCTGCAGCATGCGTGCTGCCGGCGGTGATGAGTGCGCGCGGCGGCAGGCGGCGCGCGCGCCGCGCATGTGCCGCTTCTACGCGGGCGAGATGCTCATGGGCCTGCTGGCAGTGTCGGGCGCGCTGGCCGCGCTCGCGTCGGGCGCGCGCTGGAGCTTCGCCGTGTTCCTTACGCTGCAGGGCGCGTCCGTAACCGCCGCCCAGTCACTGCACGTTAGTGGCCTCAGCCTCAGCCAGCCAGGCCGCTTGATGCGCCCGCCCTGCTCAGCGTCCAGCCCGCCCAGGGCAGTGTGCTGACTCCGCCCCACACGTGCAGCTGGTGTGTGCCCGAGCACACGCCCATGGAAGCGCGCCCCTGGCAGCGCGGCAGCTCTGCGCCTGTGCTGTCTGCGTGCGGGTGCCTGCCGCAGCAGGCTCGATGCATGCACATGGCATGCATCGAGCCTGCGAGGGCAGGCACCCACACGCAGACAGCACAGGCGCAGAGCTGCCCTGCAGGGGACTGCCTGGACGCTAACAGCGCATGCAGGCCGCATGGTGACCACGGCCCCTGCACCCAACGCAGCAGGCTGACCTGACACCGCGCTGCCTGGGCAGCCTCTCGCGCCCCGGCCTCCGCGCCCCACCTGATGGCCGGGCCCAGCCTGACGGGAGCGCGCCCCGGGCAGGCTTGGTGTTCACGGCCTTCGCGCTCAACCTGGTGGACTGCGGCGGCCTGCTCGGCGGGCGCCTGGGAGACCGCCCGCGCGCGCAGCTAAAGCCGGCACGCGCGGCCTCGCTCGGCATCCCCAGCCGCTCGCGCCGCCAAGCGCCCGTCTGACCGCTGTTGCAGTTCCAAACCTGGCGCGCGGGCCCCGCTTGGCACCCTGTGCCCCTCGCGTTGATACGGCCCCCGTGTGAGGGAGGCCGCTGCCCTTACCGGATGTAGGTGGGAGGGGCAACGTGCGTGCGGCCCTGTGCCCACGACGGCCCCCATGTCTTGAAGTGTAGGTCGTCATCCTCGGTTTAACCTGTCGGCTGCCGCATGCAGCTGCATGCCACAGGTGCTGTGCAGCCACAGGTGCATGCAGCATGCTATTGACATTAACACAGGGATTGGCGATTTACCCATTGCTATTGGTGTTGTTCCGTCCACTGAAAGTGGATGGCTTGCTGAACAACAGCAACCAATGAAACAAAAGGTCTAGGTGGTACACAAAAGCTACTGTTGCAGACATAGCTCCACTGCGACCCTGACATGACTGCCATGAGCTGGTGTGCATTCTGTACAGTCTGAAGTGCATGAAGTGCATGAAGGCCAAACGGGCAGCATAGGGCTTGTAGGAATCCATTCTGTCTTGCAAGCTCTAGCCGACGTGTGTTGAGAAACGAAAAGGTCGCCAGACAAATGCTGGTCATGTTCTGTTGCTCCTTGCATGGTCGTGCACATACCCTTGCAAGACGGCGCCGGCGTGTTGGCAAACTGGAGTGCAGTACACCATCAAGCATGGTGATACATAGACACCTGCAAAACGCCGGCGCCGTCCTAGAGCACCTCCAGAGACACTAACCTCCAGAACCATGCATGCCAGATCTGCAAAGATGAACCTGAACAACCCCATATGCGCCCGACATGAATTACAAAACCTCGCATGAACGGGTACTCCTGAAGCAGGTGGACGTTGACTTGACAAATATGCCTGACACGCTGCTGCTTAGAGTATGATACACTAGAATACTTACGTACACATGGTCTCGTTTCCCTCGTCTGTCAACAGATGCTATCGCAGCTTGCAAGCTGGCAACAGACAGCCCGGTGCGCCAGGCACCGTCACGGCAGCCATCTGTGGACCGCCCCTGCACGAGGCAGGGGCCGCAGGGGAAGCCCACTCGCAGCCTGATGCCGGCCGAGACCATGGGAGGCACATACTGGAGACCAGAACTCAAGGCCGCATTCAGCACGCGCCCACGGTAGTTACGTTGGGCGAGTGTCCCGCCTGCTCTAACACTGGCGCACAGGCCAGACACACAGCAGCGGGAGGCGAGGCCGGCCGCCGCACCGCCGGCGCCACGCGCGCGCGGCCGGCCGGGGGCAGGATGGGCAGGCTAGGCGGTCTGCGCCGGCGAGCGCTGCCGCATGTCCTGCGACTCGGCGCGCCGCGCCAGCGCTGGCGCCAGCTCGCCATTCTCCGCCGCGATAATGGCCTCGCCCTCCACGGCCGGGCTTGTGTACGTCGGGAAGGCTGCGGCCAGCACGATGGGTCATGCACCGTCGGCAGACACGCTTAAGAGTTGGTGCTGTTGCATGTTTGCAAGACGCCAGTCAGTGGCCGGCGCACAAACGCGCTTTCGCCCATGCTTTCAGAACTTTCCACACCGGCGTTTAAAGGCGGCAGCACAGGTAACCGCCCGTTGTGGCCGACCGGGGGCCAGAGCTGCGCCGCACCAAAGAGCATGACGGCGGCCGCCAGCACGAACGCGCCCAGCGTGATCAGCGGCGTGCCGTAGTCCTGCCCATCGTGGCTCAGCGCGCCCGCGAGGTACGGGCCGATGAGGCCTGCGCGCACAGCGCAGCCGCTCGAGCCTGCCCCGCTCACCCACACATGCTAGCAGAGCTCCTTGAGGCTCGCGCTCTCAGCATAAGTCGGTAAAGTATGCCAAGTTTCCATGCAGTCCTGTCACTACACATAGTTGGAGCACAGCATTGGAGCTGGCTGGCAATGAGGTGGTCAAGAGCGTCACACATGGTGTCGCACAGCTCGGGGCGGCCAGCCCTTTGCAGGCTGCGGTCAGCAGCCGGGGGTGCGCCGCGCACCGCCGCACGCGGTGACCGAGTTGACGATGCCGTACGCGGGCGCGCGCGCGGGGCCGTGCAGGTAGGTCGCCGGCAGCGACGACACGGGGCCTGCAAGGGAACCGGGCAGACGGGTCGATGTGGCGCACGGCCGAGCTGCACCGGCAGCCGATGACTGTTGGCGCATGCCGGCAGGCACAGCGCGCGTCAACTCGCAGATCCCTTCCTCTGTGCCTACCTTGTCTCTCTCTTTGCGCGGCCGCGCAGGTAGGGGCCAGACTGCGCAGCCCAGCACTGCCAACACGCAGGCGGTGCGGGCACAGTGTAGGGTAGGTTAGGGTCGCCATGGGGGCGCACCGTTGTACGCCACGACGCCGCCGCCCGCGATGATGAGCACGATGTACCCCGGGATGAAGCCCAGGCGGTCGAAGCAGATCTGGGTAAGCCTGTGCGCGAATGTCTGCCGATCAAACGCGGCACACACCGCATCCGCTGCTAGCCCACAGCATGCACCATGGGGAGCACGCATGTTGCGTTGAGCGGGTCAGCGTGGCCAGCGCCAGAAGAAGGCTTCCAAGGAGAGCGTCCGGGCTGCTTGTTGACGTTAGGCCTCGTAACCCATGGCGCACAGCACGCCAGGCGGGCGCACATGAGCGCGACGCCGCCGAGCACGAGCGGCACGGTCATGTGCCAGCGGCGCTCATTGGCGCGCTTGGAGCTCCAGGCGGTGATGACCTGCGCCAGCATCGTCACCAGGTACAGCGCGAGCGTGATCAGCGCGATGCGCGACGCCTGGCGCGCCTGCCGCCGCCGCCGCGCGCGCGGCGTCAGCGCGCACCCGCTCACTGTCCGCTGCGAGCGGTGCACCTCTGTCCAGCACTCCCTTCCCCAGCGCCAGTGCACGCTGTGGCGGCCGAGCCTGGCAAGGCACGCAGACGCTCACCGGAGCGACCACCAGGAGGGGGCGGCAGGCCAAGCAGCGCCCTCCAGCCCTGCTTGCCAGCGGTGCTGACCAAGATGGCGGGAACACGCAGGCGGGCCGCGCGCGCGCCAGCTCGTGCGCATGGCTGGTGCCGGCGGTGAACGAGCCGGGCGGCACGTCGGGCGCCGCGTCGGGGCCGTACAGCGCGTTGCGCAGCATGAGCGGCAGGAAGTACATCAGCGCGACGTTGCCGCACTGCGTCAGCAGCATCGCCACGCCGATGTACCAGTTGCGCCAGTCGCACAGCGCGCCTGCCACGCGTGCAGCGCGTGCTGTCGGGCGCATTGCAGACTGATGAAGCGCGCCGCGCGCGGCGCACTGCGCCCTGCGGCGCACGGCGCTGCAGGCAGGCGCAGGCAGGCAGCAGGCGCCAAGGAACTGCTCCAGTCGCGCTCGAGCGGCTGCCGTCCGTGCTGGCGCTGCGCCCGCACCGCTTCTGCGGCCATATTTCAAAGTGGCCACACAGGGGCGGCTTGCCTGCCTTGCACATGGTGGAGCAAAGCTGTGGCGTGTCGTGGACCAGAGCGGCAGCTCGACGCGGCGCCCCCCGCACAGCCAGAGCGCAGACACCGCACGCCCGCGGCCCACGCAAAACATGTCAGCGCGGCGGCATCCGCTGACGGCGGGTAAGCGCGAGCCGCGCACGCGTCGTGGTCCCGCCGCTCGGGTCCTTGCGCTCGGCGGCGTCGCGCTCGGCGTCGCGCCGCGCGACCAGCGCGGCGCGCTCGGACGGCGCCAGGCACCAGGCCGTGTCGGGCGCGCGCGGCAGCGCGCACAGCAGCACCAGCCCGAACGCCGCCGTGGCCGCGCCCTCCACCAGAAACACCCACTGCCAGCCGAACAGGCCGCCACGGCCGTCCAGCAGCAGCAGGCCGGACGCAAGCGGCCCGCCGATGACCTGGCGCGCAGCGCCGGCGCGTGGGCGGGACGCCTTGCAGGCGTGACCCGCGCCAGCATGCTGCCGCAGGCCAGCACTTTGGCTGTGCAGCGGCCCCGCCAGACAAACTGCGCCTCGAGGAGCGCAGCTCTGCTCACAAAGTCCCAGGGCACCAGCTGGCTCTGAGCGCGCTTGGGAGGCGCATGGCCGCTGAGCGGGCTTGGAGGCGCATGGCCGCTCAGCAACTTCAACACACATGCAGTCACTGCTCGATTCCGCCTAGTCAAGCGGGGCTGTTGCTGCAGGCCTGGAATTGGATCGCAGACGGTGCTGCGAGCGCGCCTGTGCGGTCGCCGAGCCTGCGAGCACGCAGGCGAACGCGAAGTTGAGCTGCATGTCGTCCAGGAAGAGCGACAGGTGGTACCAGGCGCCTGTCGCACAAGCGTGGATGAGAAGGTCAGCTTCGGCATGCGCGTGCAAGCTTGCTGCACTGCTGGGGCGACCTTGGTAGAAAGCAAGCGCCCGTGGTCACCGCACAATCTCAGAAGCTTTGACAAGATTTGACCCAGTGGCGATACACACAGGTCGCCTCTCAAGTCAGTGACACCAACCAGACTTGCAAGGGGAAGCCAGACGCAGGCAGTACCCGTAACAGCTCCGCCGGCACGCGCACCGGCCTGCTTGGCAGAGGCTTACACCCAGGACAGCCGCAGGGCGCGGGGCAGGCGCGGCCCCGGGGGGGGGTGGGCGGGCGCGCCGGGGAAGCAGCCGGCCTCGGTGATGCCGAGCAGCACGCGGATGGCGTAGAACTGCGCGCGCGTGCGCACGGCGGCGGTGCACGCGGATACGACGCCCCAGCACAGCATCAGCAGCGCCAGCCAGACGGGCGCGCCGACGCGCGTCACGACGATGCTGCTGGGGATGTTGGCCACAACGTAGCCCAGGTAGGGCAGCCCTACGCGGCGCGCGCCGGCGCGCCTCGGGGCCCCGCTTCGGTCATGGGGCATGCGGCTCGCAAGCGCTGCAGCCCCCAGTGCCCTGCCACGACGACAGCCGAGCCAGAAATTGTGCGCCCTCCAAAATGCGCAGGACACAACTCAACAAGCGTGTCCCAAGCAAAGCACTGCTGGGGTTGCTGCACTACGCAGCGCCATAACCTCCGCCGCCGCGCGGAGCTGGACATCCTCACCCTCCGGCTGACGGGTCGCTCACCGCGCTGCGCTATATGCGCTAGCGAGCGGTAACCTGGAAAACGGCCGCCAGCCTGCTGGCCTGCGCCGCCGCGTCGCGGCACGCAGGGCGCCCCGGCCGCCACGGGGCATGGCGGCGGGGGCGCGCGCCCGAGCCCAGGCCGTAGTCCGCGTTGGTGAGGCCGAGCGCGGGGATGATCTGGCCCGAGATGAACGACAGGTTGGAGCGGTCCAGGTAGATGAAGACGCCCATCACCGTCAGCAGCGGCAGCAGGCCCCAGTACACCTTGCGCGCGATGCGATCGGCCTCCGCGCGCTCGCCGCCCGCGCCGTGCCGGGCCGCGCGGCCGGCGGGCTGCGGCGCGCGCATGCACCGGTGAGCGCCCTGTGCGAGCCCGTGCAGGCGGCGCGCCTTCAGCCCGGCCGCGCGGGTGCCGCCGCGCGCCAGGGGGACCCCGCCGCCCCCGCGTGCTTGCAGCCAGCGCCACAGGCCGAGAGTCGTGTGCGCTTGGAGTGTCGGGGCACAACCCCGTAAAAGTGCTAAGCTGGGTCACAGCCTCAGCATGCCTCGACGGTATGGCGCGCCGAGCAGCGAAGGCACGCCTAAGCTGGCCTGGTAACGGCAGCTCAGAGCGTGCGCAGGTGGAGCGGCCTGAACGGACCTGCTGTCGCCAGCTCAGGCAGCCCCATTGCACCCAGCCACATGCCCATCCCTGACATCACTGCAGAAGGCTGTGCTTTGCTTGCTCGTGCAAGGCGCTGCCGACCTGCGTCATCCAGCGAGCTGCACCGCCGGCACAGGGCCTTACGGCCAAGACTCGCCTAGCTTGCAGGCAATACATTGCTGCCAGGAAGCGGGCCGGCTGCAAGCTCCTTACAGCAACGCACACCAAGCTGGCAGCCGCATCAGAGCTCCCAGCAACTGTGGCTGTCAGCCCCTGCGTGCTGTCTTTGCAGATACTGCGACACACAGTCAAAGCCCGGAACAGAGCGACTGCACCTGCCTACAGCTTCCTTTCGCCCTCGGCGCAGGCTTTCGTGAGCAGCCCTCTGCGCGATGGATTGCAGACAACCTGGGAGTGCGCACACAGAGAGGCAAAACGAGGGGGGCAGTGCCAAGCGGGGCTGCTAGGTGCCAAGGTGGCTGCGCCGCGCACCGGCTCTGCATTGTGCGCCTTGGTCGCGTCCATGCTGACCCTTTCACGAAGCGAGGTCGAGCGTTGCTGACTCCGCCGCGGCGCCAAGGGGCGCATGCAGCACTCGCCGGCAGCTACCGTAAGGTATGTGGCTACTCGGGCTCCCCTGCTGCTCTGCAGCGCCCCTTCAGGAGCCTGGCTCTGGCGCGGGCGTCATGCGACTTCACGGCTGCAGGCGCGGGCGCCTTGCCTTGCACTCCTCGACTCCCGTTACATACTGATGGTCTGTCGCGGCGTAACAACACCACAGCCAGCGTGCGGGAGTAACACAACCCTCTGGCAGTGGTGCACCCGGATGCCGATGATCTTGCAGCCTTTATCAAACAGGCACCGCGCAGGACCGGAGAGGCGGGACCTAGCAGGCAGCACCAGCCCTAGCAGTGAGGTTTTTGACAAAAAACTTTTTGCAAGTTTTTTTGAACAGCTAGATCCTGGGGTAGACAGGGGAGCGAGTGCGCGGCAATGCCGTACGCAAGGCTGGACAGCCAGGCTGCTACAGGCGCGCTTGCCTCCTGGCCTCATCTTCCTGACCCCTTCCCAGCTTGACCCCAGCTTGGCAGCTCAAAAAGCTCTCTCACTCAGACTGGTTCGCACAAATGCGGCACGGCCTGCAATCATGTCCCATTCATGATGAATAGTACTGCCCGAGTCTTCAAATCAGGCACGTCTGCCAAGTCCACGCCTCGCGAGCTTGATATGCGCTCTGCGTCTGGGATATGGCAGCTCGCACCTCAGGGTGGGCCTGGTCATGGCATGCAGCTTCGGTGTGGACAGCGCCCACTCAGGCAGTGTGCGACGCGGCGCAGGGCCGCATCTTGGCCCTGTGGATGGCCTGGCGGACGCGCTGAGCCAGTGGAGCTGGGCTACGCCCTGCAAGACTTCACGCCGGCAGGCCTACGCAATATACAAACATCAGGCAGCGGTGCGCCAAACGCCCGACCCTGATGACCCCCAATGACCTTGCTGATTGTGCCTGGCAAAGAGCCACTGCAGGCACAGTACCACTTCACGGGCACACGTTTTGACCAGAAGACTCGCCACGGAGCCCAGCTGGGCTTGAAAGCACACCTTGCCCTGTCTGCTGCAGCTTCACTCGCAGGCATTGTGAACCCAGCACGCGCGCGCAGGCGTTCAGGCGCCAGAAGCTGCAGGCGCGCATCGTGCTGGCGGCGATGGAGCTGCGCGTGGCGCGCCTGCAGGAGCGCCTGCGCGCGGTGCAGGCGCTCAAGCGGCGGCTGGACGGCTGCTATGCAGGAGGCCCGGCAGCGGCAACCACCTGGGCCCCGCACACCGAGGCGTGACGCCTGAGGATGAGCTGCGCGGTGCTGCAACCGTGGCGGGTAGGTTGTCTGGGCAGAGGAGGCATGGTGCCGGCTCCTGTGCGCTTGGTGTGCCGGGCCGCCGCGAGCAGGCCTCGCGAGTCAGGAGGAGCGTCGGGTGCTGCCGGAGGTAGGGGGAATGCACGGAGTGTGCGTGCTTGGACAAGAATAATGCGGACTGACCGAGACTGAGGCCAAGGCTTGGCCAGGCCAAGGCAGGCGCCGTTTCGCTGCCTGGACCAGAGGCCACGAAATCTATCCGTGGCCAGCATGACAGACATCGTGGGGGTCCATCGCGTGGCAGCGTGGGCTCGGGCCGGCGGGGTGCAGGGGGTTCGGGGGGGGTCTCAGGGCACCTGGCAAGTCACAAGGCATGCGATGCCCAAGTGAAGAGGCAGGAGTGCCACTTGGCTGCTGTTACAGATTGCTCTACAGGCCTGAGATGTTTTGCTGCTCCCAGGCGTGCTGATGCAGTGTGTTTTTTACGGGTTACGTAGATAGCCGGCTGCGCGCGAGTGCCTGGCATGGGCCCATGCGCGCCCATGGCAGGCACAGCGCTGACTGCTGGAGGTAGTAGCTGCGGGCGGGGTGGCGCTGGCGGTCAGGTTGGATCGGGTTGTGTGCGCTTCATGCTTCAGTCATGTTGGGGAGCAGGCAGAGCAGGCAGGCTCGTTGATGTCCCGCGTGTATGCTCTGTGCTAGGCTCTGCTGCGCTCTGACATGCTCTTCGCTCAGCTCAGCTCGAGACTGCTGTGCGGCTCCGCAGGCGGCTGTGCTAGAGCTGTCGGCGGGGTCCGCCTTTGATTTACGTAGGCTTCAGGTAGGCTTCAGTCATCTGACGGCACGTAGGGGCTCATGGCCGGGTTTGCTGCAGACCCGTTGGCCTCTGCACGGTGGTGCTTGATGCACAGCTGCGCGGGAGGGGACTCTGGTATCCTATGGTGAAAATTTCCTCTGCAAGCAGCAGGCGTGCAGAAAGCAGACATGGCAGTTGACTAGAGCAGGGTCGGAAATTGTCTGGGACGGGAGGGTGTTAGCTACTACTGGCAGCAGATCACCCGTGCTTTACTGAGGAAGCCCAGGCTAGCCTGCCTGTCTGCAAGCACATGACCTTTCGGGGTGCATACCTAGTCAGGTTGGCGATTCATGGGGCGTGCACGCGAATGCATGGTGGTGCAGACGAGCTTCGCGCATGAGGCAGAAGCAGATGATCCGCCACAAGGTAGACCATGTTGTGTGCAGGAATATATTGGTAGAACAGTCGGTGGTTTTGCATGGCTTCCATGGCAAAAGGACTTCCACGGCGAAAGTGCGTGCTCACGTCCGAGCGCGTCACACGTTGCACATATACCACCACTGGCCCAGAACACCCTCACACAGAAGAGCTGCCCCCGCATGCTCTGCAGCATGACTTGCGCATGTACCCTGGGTTTGAGTCGCACTCGCCCTGGGCCGCCCACGCCTCGCAGCGCGTGTCCACGTCGAGGCAGCCGCCCCTGCGCACCCGCGCGCGCGCGGCGGGCTCAGCCACACTGCTGCAGCCAGGCCCAGCAGCAGCGGCAGCGCATCGTGCTCCGTTGCAACCCAGCACCAGGGCAGGGAGGCCTGGCGCTGCATGCAAGGGCAAGCAAAATGATCAGGTTTTGTGCTCACAACAAGCCCGCACACCACAGCGATGGACCCACAGACACACTGAAACACCTGCAGATCATGCTGCACATAGTACAATGCCTGGCAAGGGAGTGGCGACACTGCGGGGCGACAAAATATGCATGTCCAGACGCTTCGACCCCTACTCCCTTAGCGCACCACTTCGCTTTGGCCTCCTGCACGTTGCCGCCAAAGGTGCCGACATGGATCCACTTTGTCGCGCTCCACTTCTCCCCTTTGGTGACCGGGCAGCTGCCGTGCAGGCTGCTCTCGTCCAGCTCGCCGTTGGGCCGCAGGCTGCCGCGCGCAGCGCTCGCTCAGAGCTCGCTCCTGGCAAGGCCGCTGCTGCCAAGCGTAACATCGTGGTTCGCTGCTGGCTCTGTTGGCACAGAAAGACCATGCGTACGGGCGGCCGGAGCGGCCTCACCAGCGGCCCTGCCTGCCTTTATACCCAAAATCCTCACGACAGAGCAGCATGCGGCCATGCAGTCCCACTACTCTGCCAGGCTCATCAACACCTTTTGACACGCTCTCAACCGCTGGCGCCCCGGAGCGGTCCACCGGCCTCTCTCATGAGGCGGGGTCATCTCCTGCGCAGCGCGGCGCGCCTGTAGAAGAGCAGCGCGTCGCCGCGGCGCGGCTTGACGGCCATGCCCTGCCGCGCGCACGGCGACCATTGCGCGCCGCGGACGCGCTGCTCCACCGGCGCCGCTGGGAACACGGTCTCCCCGCCCTCCTCCGGCGTGGTCCTGCGCGCCGCCGCGGGCGCTCAGCCGCAGTAATCGGCGCATCCCGGCCGGCCGCAGCATGCGCTGGTGGCAGCAACGGCGCAGGCGGCCATGCTGCATCCCCGCCCTGGAATGACGCAGCTCCAGCGCGGCCCTTCGAGCGCAGCATAACACCGCAGCAGCCCCCGCTCATGCAGGAGAAGCGGCCCAGAGGCGGAAAACTTGCGGCCACAGGCGGGCAGGGACCGCCAGGGCAAGCAGGTGCGCGGGGAGCGCAGTGGGTCACAAGCGTTTCCAGCCCACGGCGAGCGCATGGGTCGATCACGGTCACAGAACCTGAGAGACGCTGACGTGGCAAGCAACCGCACGCACACAGTGCTACAATGAAGGACAGAGGCGTTGAGGACAGATGTGCAGACTGGCGCCGGCCGAAGACGCGCGAGCGAGCGCAGGGCGCACAGGTACATGAGCACGGTCGCCACGCGCTGGCCGCCCAGCTCGGGCGCCTGGTTAACAGAATCGAAGAAGTAGTCGTTGTGCGGCTCATACTTCTGGCCGTCGACGTAGTGCAGGATCTGGATGCCCTCGCCGTTCAGCTCGGGCAGCTGCGCCACACGCGAGATGCGCCGCTCGATGTCCGTGATAACGGCGTCCTCCTGCGGAGCGAGGCGCGCCACACCGCTGAGGGCGGCCCGCCTCTGCCAGGCGGACAGCTGCATTCAGCAGCGCTGAAAGCCCTTGCAGGCCCTAAAAATCCATGGCGGTAAAGAATGACATAAAGAAGCAGCGCTGGCCGGCAAGGCAGGGGGCGCATGGGCGGCCAGGCAGGGCGGGGGAGCGATGCGGGTGCCGCGTGCGGGCGCTTACGTTGAGCGAAAAAAAGGTGCCGGTGCTGGTCCGCACTTCGCTGTCCTGGGACTCGCCGGTCACGCTGTCCAGGACCACAGACTTGGTCATGGTCGGCCTCGCCTACGCCCGCGCGCGCCGGCTGAAACCTGGCTCGGCACCCGCCAGCAACGGCCAGCGCTGAGAACCAAAGCCCTCCAGCCGGGGTCGGGACACCGGCCGACCGCGGCTCTGTCGCCGCCAGCAGAAGCGCACGACGCACAAAAGGCCCCTGCAACACACCAACTATGCACGCAGCGGGCTCAGCGCACCTTAGCTATGAGGTGTTGCGCCTCGTGCTCGCCGATAAAGCCCTTGAGCAGGAAGGCGCGCGGCGTCCAGGACACCTCCTGCACCTCTCCGCCCCACCGGTGCGCCTGTGCAGGCCCCTGTCGTCAGCCCTGCTGAGAAGCGCTTGTGTGACTAACACGAGCGTGGCCGAGGGCGGAGCAGCGCAGTGCGCTGGCTCCTCGCGGGCTCACAGCAGCCTACCTGCAGTTGCCCCGCCGGGCCACGGGACGGCAGCACAGCGGAAGCGGAGCTCGCGTTCTGTGTACCAAGACCGTCGCCCTGGGTCGAGCTGGGGAGCTCTCCCCGCCAGGTTGGGAACGTGCTCTCATCGATGAAGCCACCGCGGCTCGCAGCAGTCACGCGCGCCGGCGCCGCCACCAGGGCTGCAGCTAGCAGCAGGGCAACGCGTGCGCCGGCAGAGCCGGCGCTGCGCATACCAGCGCGGAGACAGGTGACTGTTATGGGCCAAACACAGAAAGTGCTGGTTTGGAACCCAGCTCTGCCAAAACGAACTTCAGTTGGTAAGTGCTGCTACCACTGTGGCAGATAACAAGGTTGGTGAGGACACCAAACCCGCAAGTGTCAGGTGATGGGTGCACTGTGTGAGAGCTGCCCACAGCCCCGCGCATCTGCGGCACACACTGGAGGCATCCAGACTCCAGATCGAGCGATCGTATTTGATGACAGCTCTGATTGGTGACCCTCGACCCTCGTCTCGGCGTTTACACGTGACCAGGGTAGGGCAAGAGACTGCGCCTTGGCAACGTGCGCCGCTCTTGCTTGATACAATCACGTTTCCCTTTTCACCCCACGTGTGGTAGCTTGTTCATTCACTTTGGCTCGAAGATGGTGGCGGGATTGCTGGTCATGGGTGCGCTCTCCCCCCTTGCTATGACACCCCTGCTGCTGCGTCAGTGTCACGATGCAGCCAGCTGGCTGGCCGCCTGACTGGTGCTGTGGCGGCCGCAGGTGAACTCAGCTCAGTGGCCACGCGCCGGCAGGCATTGGCTGGGGCGGCGCTGCCGGCGCAGCGCGGCCCCAGGCCGCGTGCATGCTGCCGGCAGGCGGCCACTGCGCGCGGGCAGCTGCTGGGCGGCAAGAAAGTAAATAAGGTGGTGCTCGCATACTCGGGCGGCCTGGACACGTCCGTCATCCTGAAGTGGCTGCAGGACACGTACGACTGCGAGGTCGTCACCTTCACCGCCGACCTCGGCCAGGCGCGCGCGGCCCGCCGCGAGCGCGGCGCGCTGCCCTAACGGCCTGCCCTAGCCGCGGCTGATCAGATCGGGGCCGGTCGACCAGATGCCGCGCGCCAGGTGCCCCGCATGAGTCTGCGAGTGCACCGGCTGCACTGTACAGTGCCCTTGCTGCGCTGCAGGGACTGCGCAGCGGCAGCCGCTACGTTGCGAGCAGTGCGCGCCTCTGTGGAGCAGTGGCTGCGACGTGCGCGGAACAGGGGCCCGTGGCGCCAGCCGCGCGTGTGGTCGGCGGGCCTCCTGCCAGGCGAGCCAGCACACCGGCGGCGCCGAGAGGCAGCGCCCGACGGCGCCCGCGCGCGCCGGGCGGCAGGGCGAGGAGCTGGAGCCGGCGCGCTCCAAGGCGGAGGCGGCCGGCGTGAAGGAGATCTTCATCGAGGACCTGCGCGAGGAGTTTGTGCGCGACTATGTGTTCCCCATGTTCAGGTGCGCTGCAGCAGCGGCAGTATGCGTGTCAGGGTCCGCTGCGGAGGCGGCCTGAAGTTGAGTGCGGGGTCGTGCGTCAGCGGAAGCCTTGCAAACCTTGTGTCTTCATTCTGGCCACATCCTCTTTACCTCTACATGATGAAGCAGAGGGGCATGCTTGCCTCGTGCGAGAGAGGGCGGGCGCTTGGTCACTGCCACAAGGGAAGCTGCCAGGCGCCGGTCGAGCAGCATGCTTGGACGTGTGCACCCGCGCCGCTGGTTTGGGTACTGACGGTGACAAGCTTTGCGTGCCGCGCAAGGAGTGAGGAACGACCTGGGAGGCACTGCTTGTTTTGCTCGAGACTGCACACGTCGCGTCGCTTTGCTCGCGCGAGTGAGCAGGACACCGCTCAGCCTGAGCGCCCCTGGTCGTCATGTAGGAGCTGGTGGTCGCACACGACGCCTGTTGCTCAGCCAAGAGGCTGTTCCCGAGCCTGCATTCTGGTCGCAGGGCGAATTCTGGCGCATTCTGGTCGCAGGGCGAACGCACTGTACGAGGGGTGCTGGAAACCCACACGGTCCCTCGCTTGCTCAGCTGGGAGGCGGTCTCTGAGCATGCGCATTCTGGCCGCAGGGCATACGCGCTGGATGAGGGGTGTTGGCGATCTCACCGATCCCTATTGCTCAGCCAGGAGGCTGTTTCTGAGCATGCGCATTCTGGCCGCAGGGCGAACGCGCTGTACGAGGGCGTGTACCTGCTGGGCACGTCGATCGCGCGGCCGCTGATCGCCAAGAAGCAGATCGAGATCGCGACCGCGGTGGGCGCGGACGCCGTGTCGCACGGCGCCACAGGCAAGGGCAACGACCAGGTCCGCTTCGAGCTGGGGTGCGCGCCCGCCCTGCCGCCCCGCGAGGGCGCGCAGGCACAGGGACCACTTTGCGCGAGCCATTGCGCTCAGTAGTGGGTATGCTGTGCAATGATGGGTGGACACATGCAGCTGAGCCGCAGCTGTGTTATGTCTGGCCGCGCCGGTGCCGTCCAGTGCGGATTTCCGGGCATGGTGCGTGCGCCCGGTGTGTGGCCTGCAGCAGGCAGGTCAGGGCCAGCCTCTGTCCGCTCATGCCGCCAGCCCCGCCGTGCGGCGGGTCAGTGCCTGACGGCCCAGCCGCGGCGCGCGGCGCCAGGTACTACGGCCTGAAGCCCGACATCAAGGTCATCTCGCCCTGGCGCGAGTGGGACCTGAACAGCCGCAGCAAGCTCATCTCGTACGCGGAGACGCACGGCATCGCCGTGCCCAGCCACAAGCGCGGCGAGCCGCCCTTCTCCATGGACGCGAACCTGCTGCACATCTCCTACGAGGGGTGCGCAAGGGTAGGGTTAGGCCCTACCTTACCCTAGCGCCTGCAGTGCGCGTGCGGCTGGCGCCAAGCGTTGTGCTGAATGGGGCATCAGTGGTTGCATGCAGGGCATGTGTTGCCCAGTAAGCCTGATTGTCGTCAAGTGAGTAGTGAACCGACCACACCCAAAAACCGACGAGCGAGTTTGAGGCTGACAGGCTGGGCGCACAGAGCCCCTTGTTGGACTGGTGGCCTTAGACAGTGTTGAACATTGGCAGAAATATAACGCCTTAACGTCAATAAGTACGACGTCTGAATGCCAATAAGTCCGACGCCTGAACGTCATGATGCTGCGCGCCAGGAACGCGCTGGAGGACCCGTGGGTGGAGGCGCGCGAGGACATGTTCACGCGCAGCGTGTCCCCGGAGCAGGCGCCCGACCAGCCGACCTACCTGAACCTCGAGTTCGAGCGGGGGGACCCCGTCGCCCTGGACGGCGTCTCCATGACGCCCGCCAACTTGCTCGCCGCGCTCAACAAGGCGCGGCCCGCCGCTGCCCCGCCTGCTGCATGCATAGCCAATGCATGCAGCATAGGTGCCGTATGTGCCACATTGCTACATGCTGTCCAATGTGCTCCCATGGGGCAGCCTTAATGCACCCTAGCTGCAGATGTTGAGCCTGCGCAGACGGCTTTGTCCGCTCTGCACCTTGGCGAAGGGAACAGCGGCTGCGGGTGCGGCGCAGGTCGCGGGCGACAACGGCATTGGGCGCGTAGACATCGTGGAGAGCCGTTTTGTGGGCATGAAGTCGCGCGGCGTGTACGAGACGCCTGGCGGCACGGTGCGCGCTGCCGGTGCTTGTAGTTTCTGCACTGCATAGCCCTCCTGCGCATGCTGTGCAGCTGCTTGGGGACCCTGCGCCTAGAGCCGCGGTGTCGCCGGCCTAGCATGAGCCGGCGATGCAGGCGAGTGCACAGCAGGGTTGCGGCAGAATGCGCGCGGCGGACGAGCTCCAGCGCGCATCAGGCCGCTCTGCTAGGGCAGCCGGGACCCGGTCGGCCCGGCGCCCGCGCAGCGCCTGCAGGCTGACCGGCCGGCAGGGGCGGTGCAGGTGCTGATGACGGCCCGGCGCGCAATGGAGTCCATCACGCTGGACCGCGGCGAGATGCACATGAAGGACGACTTCTCGCCGCGGTACGCCGAGATGGTCTACAACGGCCTCTGGTTTAGCCCGGAGCGCTACGCGCTGCAGGCCGCGGTGGACGCGACGCAGAACTTTGTCACCGGCGTCGTGCGCGTCAAGCTGTACAAGGTGCGGCCGGCGCGGGGATCGGGGCTTGTTGGGCCGGTGGCGGGCGGGGGCGCGCGTCGAGCTGCGCATGCGTGGCTGCCGGAGCAGGGCTGCCGCACTGCAGCTGGCCGCCAGAACAGGAGATTGCCGGCAGCGCCTGCCTGCCGCGCTATGTCGCCAGCGCTGTGCACGTCCTTCGTCCGGCAGCCGACCTGGCTAACCAGTGCGGCGGCGGCGCAGGGCAACGTAATCGTGGTCGGCAGGAAGTCGCCGTACAGCCTGTACGATGAGAAGATCGCGTCGTTCGAGGACGACGGCGGCCTGTACGACCAGAAGGATGCCGAGGGCTTCATCAAGCTGCAGGCGCGGCAGGGCGCCTGCACACGCCGCCCTGCGCGCTGCTGCGTGCAGTGCCGCTGCTTCTCTATCCTCAGCATGGCGTGCTCGTGCGTAAGGCTGCGGCGGTGTTGTGCATACAAGGAGTGAGGCGCTTTGCACTGCTAATCATGACGAGTGCATGTGCGTGTGCACCTTGCAAGCCTACAATTGCCGACATGGACATGGACCCGTGACATGGACCCAAGCATTGGCATTGTAATGCGAGATGACAGGTTGCGGTGCACCGCTTGATGTGCACTGCCAGACAAATACATGCTTGCTTATACGCGCATCAACCGCGCAGGCGCTGCGGCTGCGGACGCTGGGCGCCAACCGCAGCACGTCCAACATCAACCAGCAGCGGCGCCGCGACCTGCTCACCTACTGAGCGTGCGCGCTGGGGCGGGCGCTGGGCGTGGTGCTGGCGCGCCCGCTCGTGCAGCGGCGCGCGCTCTGAGCGAGTGCGCATGCTCGCACACCGTGCGTGCGTGCAAGGAGTTGGGTCATGGCGCATGCTAGTATTCTCCTGCGAGGAGCGCGCGCCGGTTTGGGAGAATAGTAGGGGCTTGGCAGTCCTTGCTTGCCGCGCATGAGCAAGTGTGCGTGCCAAGTGTGCATCATCTGCCGCTTGCAGGCCTGCATGCAGCATGCGGCTGCGCTCACCGTTCAGTGTCACTACGTTGGGGTCGGCAGCGCGTGCCAGTCGTGAAGGGCTGAGTGTGCACCACGCATGTGCCTGGTGACTAGTGCCTCTGTGGTGCATGTCCGCTTAATCCATCGGCGCGGGAGAGGCGCAGGAAGTGCATGCGAGGGTGCGAGCTGTGCAGAGGCAGCCATCGTCCCATATCGTTTGGCCAGGCATTTGGTGTCGAAAGGTATGCAACTGGCGTGGTTTGGAGGAGCTATGCGTTTCGTGTGTGCAGGTGGTGGCCCTTTTGGTGATAGGCGAGTGCGGGCAGCCGTGACAATGATGCTGTCATGCGCGGCAATGCACACTTGAACTGCGTCACCTGAGGACTTAACGGGGATGCGTCTAGCTATGGTTTTTGGAACTCAGAGTGCTGGTTTATGACCCGTGTGCTCTAGAATATGCCTTTGCATGGCCTTGCAGCATTGACCTGGTGGAATGTTGACAGTACACTGGGAGGAATGCATGATCCGCTTTGCGGTGCTGGGCTGTTAACACGGTGTTCCTGCAGGATGCAATCTGTGCCCTCGCCCTGGCACCACTCTTGCATGACCTGGGAAGCGAGATGGTTTGCTGCAACTGTGAGCTCGAGCAGCAGTCCACATACAGTGCACAAGTGGACTTGCTTGAACATGCATACCAGTACCGTACCTACGGACATGCGGGGTGCCATGCATCGTCTCATGCAGGGCACTGCCTTCATGGCGCATAAAAACAGGCTATATTGCCAGCATACGAAAGTGTAATATTAATCGTAGGCATTGCCGAGGCAGTGCTTGATGTAACCATACCCACCTCTTGCGCTGTAAGCAAATTTTACCAGCAGTGGGTGCGATGCATCACGCACAACACAGCAGCCTAGGCTGTCACCAGACCTGTGAGCTCGTGTGAGTGGAGCGGAGCAGCACGCCAGTATGGAAGTTGATGACGGCGGTGATGGTGCGCTCGCCTTGTGTCAAGTGCTTGCATTCGACCACCCGAACCACTAGTGGCTCAACAAGCCAGTGAAGCGTATCCGCAAGTTGCATACGCAGGTGACACGCTCTTCAGCAACCCGCTCTATGGCAGCGCGCCTGGGGCTACGCGGCGTCATGCCGGGTACAGCCCAGAGTCCAACGGTATGGAAACGCAGTATGGTGATGACAGGCAACCGCGGTACGGTGACGACAGCGGGCAGCTGATGCTGCTGCCACCGCCGCCATCAGAGCAGCTGCCACTACCTGCACCACATATGGGTGAGCAGCCTACACTGCTGGCTGCTGACACTGGCAAACACCGCTGGCGTGCTGCAGCTGCCCCTGAGCAGCTGCAAGCAAGCCGTAGCGGCGTGCTTGCAGTGCGGCTTGAAGTGTTTATATGTTGAATAAGACAGCTGGGAGGCAGGCAGGCCTATCGTTTTCGAGGCGTGCACTTGCTGGGGCGGCCTCCTGGCGGGGCCAGCTCGAGCGGGCTTGTCAAGGGGCAGCTAGCTGCGCTGGAGGCGTCCCTGGCGGCCCAGGCAAACCTGACGACGCAACAGTGAGGAGGCCGCGCGGGGACGTGGTGACGTGGTGTGGGTGTGCGACAGGCAGCGCCACGCAGCCGGAGGAGGAAGCGTTCGGGGAGGTGGTGGCGCAGCTGATGCAGGGCCACCTGAGCGCGCCGCAGGCCGTGCGCGCCTTCGCGGCGGTGTGCCAGAACCGCGCCGACCAGCTGCGGTGCGCCGCCTGCCGCGACGGGCGCCCAGACAGCGCCCCGGCTAACACGTGCACGCCGTGCACGCCGTGCACGCCTGGGTTGCGGAGCTCTGCTGCGCTGCCGAGCAGAAGCGCGCTGTGCCGGCTCCCGCCGGCGCCGCTGCTCGGCAGCAGCGCCGGCAGCCCTGTCAAGACAGCGCGCCCGCGTGCCCGGCCAGGGCGGAGGCGGCCGCGCAGCAGCACCGCCCGGCGCGCGCGCTGGCGCTCCGCGCGCGCGCGGACGCGCTGGAGGCGGAGGCTGCCACCTGGTCGCTGCTGGCGCACCTGCACGCGGACCGCCGGCCCGGCTTCCCGGGCGGCGCCGGCGGCCCGCGCCTGGCCGGCTGCGCCGCCGCGCCGACCGCGCCGCAGCGCGTCGCGCGCCTGCTGGCGGCCGCGCCCGACCTGAACTGGTGCGGCGCTTGCATGCCCGGGTGGACCCCCACCCTGCCCCCCCGCTTCCCTGTCAGCCTCATGAGTAGGTTGCAATCATGGGACAGGCTCAGCCCGGCCTCGACATGCAGGCTTGGGCATGCTGGCCTTCACGGTGTACGCTGCCTTGTGCAGATCCTTGCCCCATTTGCGGCGCTCTGGCATGCGCACCTGCGCGGCAGGGGAGCCCTGCAGGGTTGCAGCGGCTGCGCGGTCGCAGGCTGGCGCGCGTGGTGGCTTGGCTGGAGCACCGCGCCGGAGAAGCGCTGGACCGCGCGGAGGCGGCCGCGCAGCGCTCGGGCGGCAGCGGCGCGCGCTTCGCGCGCGACGAGGGCGTGCCGCTGAGCACGCTGCGCGCGCTGGGGCGCCCCGGCGCGGCCGGCCTGGTCAGCGAGCTCGACCCCGACGCGCCCACCCGGTGCGCAGGGAGCGCATGACTGGCCGAAAACAGGGGGCACGCCTCAAGGCGGCTGGTGTGCCGGCGCCTGATGCAGCGGCCCAGACTGCGGACTCACCAACCCCGTGTGTTAGAGTTTGACGGGGTGCTGGGTGCCGGCACTGTGCCAGCAGAGTCACGGACTCCGAGACATCAGTCTGGCACAGCCGCTGGTGGCAGCAGCGCAGGAACCTTGCCAGGGGCCGGCGCGGCGCGCGCGCAGGCAGGGCCGCGCGTGGGCGCCGCAGGACGCGCGCGACGGCGAGCGCCTGCTGGGCCGCCTGCTGCAGCTGCTGCGCGCGGGGCGGCCGGCGGCCGCCGCGCAGCTCTGCCGCGACGTCGGGCAGCCCTGGCGCGCCGCGTGCCTCGCCGGCGCCGGCGCGGGTCTGGGGCCCGTGCCGGTGGGCGCCGCGGCGGCGGCTGCCGACGCAGCCGGCGCAGGTCCGGGCCTTGACGCGCTGGCGGAGGAGGTGGAGGCGGGCGCGGGCGCGCTGCGCGCGCTGTGGCGCTGGGCGTGCTACCAGGCGCGCGCCCCGCCGGCTCGACGGGCCGGCCGGGGCGGCCGCCAGCGCGCCGCCCCTGCCTCCCCGGCTGCGACCGCCGGGCGTGCCCCCGGGCGCGCCGCCGTCGAGCGGGCGGCGTGCGCGCCAGGCTGGCGGCATGGCTCGCTCACAGGCTGGACGCCCGCCCAGCCTGGGCGGCCGGCCTGGCTGGTCCTGCCTTCCGGGTACGCGGGCGAGGCGCACAGAGCCACAGCGCCTGCGCAGCCCGCGTGCAGCGCTGGCGCAGGGCGCCCCGGGCAGGTTACAGCCACGTCGTCTGAACGCTCGCCCGTGCTCACGCTGCGTCTCGGGGCGGTGCGCAGGCGTCGGAGCGCATCGCCGCGGCGCCGGGCCAGGCGGGCGGCGCGGGCGCCGTGCAGAAGGAGGCCGCCCTGTACGCGGCCCTGGCCGGCCACGTGCAGCGCCTGCTGCCCGTCTGCTCGCACTGGGAGGAGGCTGTCTGGGCGCTTGCCCGGTGCGCCTTCCGGGCCGCAGCCTGCCCCGGTCAGACCCGACGCAGGTGCTCTTCGGCGACGAGCGAAGCAAAGATGTGAGCTCGGCTGGGCTGATGAGCCGCGCGCGGGGTGCTGAAACGCATGAAGCCGATGCCGCGCTGGGGGTCTCTTGCCAGTGCGGTGGGAACCTTTGTGGCAGTCCTAGCCTGCGGCGCGCAATGCCTGTGCGTTTCGGCCAAGCACGCCTGCTCTGGTAGCGTCCTGGATGCACGCACTCCACAGCCGTCGCAGTGCGGTGCAGGCGCCCAGCGGCGGACCTGCCCCGGCAGCATCCGGGCCGTTCACAATGCACTGCCGTGCAGGTGCTGGCTGGAGGTGGCCGTGGACGAGCGGCTCGGCGATGCGCCGGATGGCGAGGGGCTCAGCCCGGAGCCGATGCATGCCGGGGCGGCTGCTTCCGCGGGCCCGCCTGCCAACGGCAAGGGCAGCGCTGCGGCGGGCGAGGGCGCGGCGGCGGCCGAGCCCTGGCCGCCCGCCAAGTGCGCGCTGCAGACCTGCCAGAGTTTCGCCTGGAGGGCTGCAGACCCTGCGCAGCGTGCCTCGGGTGGCCACAGGGCATGTGCAAGAGGCAGACTGGGCGCTTGAGCGCCATTCGCTTGAGCGCCATTGGTCGCCCGCGGTGCCCGGTGCCTCGCGCGCGCGCTAGCGGTGGCAGTGGTGGCACACATCGCCCAGAGCGCGCTCACTGCATGGCAGGGACGCGACCTGCAAAGCCGGCGATGCAGGCAAGCTAGGGAGGGGAACAGAACTCCCTCCCGTTTTCTCCCTGTTGAGCAGACTTTGCATGCATCATAAACTCACACATACGCACGCACTCGCCCAGCAGCATGCCGCGGCCGTGGTGCACCCACACTGGAGCAGCACAAACTATTCAAGGCATGCGGCGTGGCTGCGCATGCATCAGCGCCTGCCTTCTGGCGGGCCGGCAGGGTCGCGGCGGCGGTGCCGCGCTCGCTCGAGGCGCTGTTCCGCGAGGCCGCGGCGCACGCCGGCGGCGCGGCCGGCGGCGCCGGCGGCGGCGCGGCGCGGGGGGGCCTGCTGGGCATGCAGCGCGCCGCACAGGTGGACCTGGCCTCCGGGCCGCCCGCGCTGCCGCGGCTGCTCGCGCGCCTGACCGCGGGCCCGGACGCGTTCGCGCGCGCGGTGCGGGCGCGGCTTTCGCATGCGCCCCGCAATCATGCGCGCCCACACTCATGCGCTGCCCACACTCGTGCGTGCTTCCCTACCGCACTGCGGGGCACTGTTGGGAGCAGCTGCGTCGCCTCTGGCGCATGTGCCTGCCTGAGTGTCAGCATGGCGCTCGTGCAATAGGGGGGTACGGCCTGGCTTCCAGCGGGAGACGTGGCGGACAGGCGCCTCCGAAGAGAGAGCTAGGGGTCGCTGCGAGCGAGCGCGCGCTGCCTGTGCTGCTGCACCCCCCGCCAGGCCGGCAGCGCCGGGCGCCCCTGAGCGCGGGCCTGCCGGGCCGCCAGGCGGGCGGGGCGGGCGACGGCGAGCCCGCGCCGCCGCGGCCGGAGCTGCTGCGCTTTGGCGCGCACCTCGCGCTCACACTCGTCGCCCTAGAGCTCATCCCGGCGCCGCACGACGCGCGCGCGGCGCCGGATCAGGCCCCCCTGCAGGCGCGCGCCCGCGCGCGCAGCAGGGGCGCGCGCGCGGCAGGCGCGACGCCGCGTGTGTGGGCCAAGTGGAGCCTGGAGGCCATGCAGAGAACCAGAGCAGCGCGCTGTGCCTGGCCGCGCCGAGCCCAGAGCGCTTGCTTCCGCGCTCAGGAGGCCGGAGCAGGGATACTGTGGTGTGCTCCTGTCGCGGCGGGGCGCCCCCCTCTGCATGCTGCGCTGCCGGGTGCGAGCGCGGGCGGCCGCGGCGCAGGGCTGCGCCAACGAGCTGCTGCAGCTGTACGCGGTGCACCTGCTGGACAGCGGGCAGCCGGCGCTGCTGCCGCCGTACGCGTGCCACCTGCGCGCGGGCGCGCGCGCCGATGTGTTCGCGCTGCACCTGCGCCTGCTCAACGCGGCCGCCGCGCCGGACGCCTGCCTGGCCGCGTTCGAGGAGGCCTCGGCCTGGTTTGGCGCCTGGGGTGCGGCCGGGCGCGGCGACGTCGCGCTGAACGAGATGGCGCTCTTGGTGGAGCAGGCGCGCGCGCAACTTCCAGCCGTGCTGCGCCTGCGGCCCCAGCCCGCAGAGCCGCCCGCGCACCATCACCGCATGCGCTGCTGACAGTACGCAAACGCGCAAACACGCAAGCGCGCGCCCCGCAAAGGGGCGCGTGGGGCGCGTTGCTGTGCTCAGCTTCGGACAGGGTCAGGTAGGCGCCGGGTGCTGCCGCGCGGCGCAGCGCTGGCCCGCTTGCGCAGGCGGCGGAGCGCTCGCGGCGGGAGCTGGAGGGCGGCCCGGCCGCGCGCGCGGTCGCGGCGCGCTGGCTGCTGATGTCGCCCGACACGCTCGCGCCCGCGCTGCTGCACCTCAACACGCTGCTGCGCGAGTTTGCGCTCGGCGGTGCGCCCCAGCACAGGCCCCAGAGCCGCCCTTGTCCCTGCTGGGCGCTCGCTGCGCGTGCAACATCGCACCTGCGCCCTGCCTGCGCGAGCTCTTGCCCGCACGCTCTCGCGCACAGCGGCCCATGTGCCGGGGTGCCAGCCGGGCGCCCGGGCAGCCTGGCGGCCTTGAGCTAGGCCATGCAAGTCTGCAGCGGCCGTGCGACGGCGGACGCCAAGCAGCAGCCGCGCGGCGCTCACGCGGGCGGGGCCGGCAGGCGCGGGCGGCGCAGCGGCGGCGGGCCTGCTGCTGGCGCTGCTGCCGGACGAGGCAATGGCGGCCGCATGCGGCGCCGGCGGGCCGCTCGCCGCCGGCGCGGAGGAGGCCGCCGCCTGGCAACGCTTCTTCGCTGCGGACGCGTGCGCCCGGCGCCCACGCTGGCCCCGGGGGGCTTAGGGGGCCCTGGAGGCGGCGCCGCGGGAGGCTGGGGAGCGCCCGCCAGCCTGCACGGTGTGCATTCCTGAACTCCGAGCAGCAGAATGCGTGGATAGGCTGGACTGCACATGCAGCAGACAGGAGCGCGTGCTGCGTTCCGGCACACCCCTTGGCCAGGAAAAGGACATACCGTTGCGGGCCGTGATGGCGATGGCGCCTGCTGTGTCGGCGCCGGGCGCCCGGACGCCCTGGGCGCCCGCGCGCAGCTCCCAGCCAGCCTCCTGTGTGCTTTATGAAGCAGGCCCAGCTGGCGGAGTGTGGCGCAAGAATCGTGCGCGCGTTGCGCCTGGTGCCAGAGGCGCCTGGACGCGCCGCAAACCCACAGGGAGGCGGACCGGGATGGGCCGCCTCGTGACACCCGGGGCCGGCAGCTGCGCCTCGCAGCACACGCTGCCGACCTGCCTGCAGCGCTCAGCGGCGAGCCCCGCCGGCAGGGAGTGGTACGAGTGGCGTGCGCTGCACCGGCGCCTGGTCCTGGAGCGCCCCAGCGCGCCGGCCGCGGCTGACCGCGAGGCGCTGCGCGCGCGCGGCGGCGCGCTGCTCGCGGAGCTGCTCGCGCTCGTGCAGGCGCGCGCTCTGGACGGCGTCGGCGCCATCGACGACCTGGAGCCGGTGCGGCCGCGGCGCGCCGGGGCGCTGCCGGGCGCCCTGGGCCGGCAGGCGTATGCCACAGATCGCAGCGCCCTGCCCCCGACGCGCCCTCCTTCTCCCGCCCTCCGAGGGGCGCCCGCCTCGGAAGCGCGGTGCGCCGCAGACTGCACGCCGCCGGCCTTCAGGGGGGGCGAGGCGGCGGGCGTCGCGCCTGCCGAGCTCTGCATGCGAGCAGCAGGCAAACCGACGCCCGTGCGCGCAGGCGCCGCTCGCGGCGGCGCTGCTGGCTGCGCCGGACGCCGGCGACGCAGCATCGGCCGAGGTCGCGGCCGGCCAGGCCTTCCCCGCGCTGGCGTCGCCCGCGGCCGAGCGCGCGGCGCGCGACCTGGGCGCGGGACTGGCCGCGGCGCTGGCGGACGCGGGCGAGGCGGGCGCCGGCACGACGGCCACGGTGGCCGCCCGCCCTGCCTGGCCCTGCTGCAGCCTGCAAAGCAAGGGGGGGTTTTGAGCCTCGCACGTCTGCACCCTCACAAGACGGTGTTGGAATGAAGGCGGTGAGCAAGCGAGCGTGACGTGAGACAGGGTAGAGACGGTTGCCGCCGCCGCGGGGTTGGCAAGGACGATGTGGCCGGGACCGCCTGCGCTATCTGGTCGGCCATGGGTGATGCAGCTGTCAGGGCCGATTTTAATGGGCGGGCGGCCGCGTGGGCCGCGCAGGCGAGCGCGACAGCTGAGGGCCTGCTGCTGCTGGAGGCCGCGGGCGACGGCGCGGCCGCGCTGCTGGCCGACGCGCTCAAGGGCGCGCTGCCGCGCGCCGGCGGCCCGCTGCAGGCGCGCCAGGCCCGGGGCGCGGGCCCGCGGAGCGCGCGCTCTGAAGCTGGCTCTGACAGGCGCTGCCTCAGACGCGCGCGATGCACGGCCCTTGCTGCTGCGGCAGGCTGAATCGCGCAAGTTGCGCGGCTGTGGCTGCCGAGTCATGGATGCCTTGCATTTGGGTCCAGTCTGCAAAATGTCGTGCCTGCGGACAAGCTGTCCGGCGCGGGGTGCAATGCCTGCTCCCCAGCCTCTGCAGACGGACCGAGGTGGCAACTGTGCGGGGAGCGCTGCTGGCGTGGCCAGGGCTCTGGGCCGGGCCCTGCCCCAGTCCAGCAGGATCGCATGTGCCGGGTTGTGAGGGACCCAGCGCGCTGGCGCGGCGCAGGTGGTGCGCATGGACGCGCCGGCGCCGTTGCAGGCCGCGCTGTGCCGCACCGTGTGCTACCCGCGGCTGCTGCTGCGCTGCGCGGAGCTGCGGCAGGCGCGCGCGCGCGCCCTCCCGAGGCCGCCCCGATCAAAACGCGCCTGCGCCCGCTCCTGCCCTGCACCCTGCGCGATGAAGAAGGGCGCAGGCCTGGCGACTGCTGCCGCGCACGGTGCATGCTCGCTGGGCGGGCCAGCACGCCGCGTGGCTGCAGCAGGAGCCTGAGGCGGGACACCGACGGCCTGCCGCCCGCCGCGTGTGCGATATCCGCCGGCTGCATGCCAGGCCTGGGCTCGCAGGCGGGCACATGCATAACCCGCAAGCGAGTGCCTGTGAGAGGCTTGGGCGCGGGCGCGCGCAGGCGCTGCTGGCGCTGGGCGACGACGCCGCGGTGGGCGCCGAGGCGGTCACGCTGGTCGCCGGCGACGGCGCCGCGGGCCTGGGCTTCCAGGGCCTGGCGCCCTACTTCGCGCCCGCGGAGCTGCGCGCGCTGCTGGAGCACGAGCGCCGCGCGGTCATGGCCGCGATCGCCGCCGCGCAGAGCCCGTTTGTGTGAGCCGCACCCTTCCAGGGCCTGGCGCCCTACCTTCGCGCCCGCGGAGCTGCGCTTGCTGCTGGAGCACGAGCGCCGCGCGGTCGTGGCTGCGACTGCCGCCGCGCAGAGCCCGTTTTGTGTGAGCCGCGCCGGGGCAGGCGCTGCGCGCGGACCGGTGCAGTGCCGCTGGTGTGCGAGGCGCGTTGCGGCGCTGCCGCGCAGAGACGCGCGTGTCACCCACCGGGCCCCTGCTCTGAGGACGCACATACAGTGCCCGTTCTCGGTGTGAGCACAGGCTGGACTGCATGGCAGCCGCCACAGAGGGGCAGGTGGCCACTTGCGGATGCTGGGTGCTGTGCAAGCCCCACTGGCTGGTTGCCAGTTGTTAACGCTCGTGCTCCGTTTGCAAGCGGCCACCACGGTAGTTGTTGCCTGTCCATGGGCACTCCCTGTCGATGCAGCGCATCGCCTGTCGCGCGCATGCATGCCACACGCTTTCAAAGGAGGCGTGATGCTGGTGCCAGCAACCCAAGGACATCCAGGCTCAAGAGGCTTAGGGTACTTAGTGGTGGAAAAGGGTGCGCGTCGCATTCGCACACATTGGCAGGCATCCAGACTGGTGTTGTTGATTCTTGCTGGCGGGCGCGCACCCCATGGGCACAGTACCCACGCACAGGCAGTGCCCCTGCAGCCAGCCGGCCCACAGCCCGCCCTCAGCGCTGCTGGACCTGAAGGCACAGCCGTCGCTGCCTGCAGCTTGGCGCAGCGGGCGCGCGCGGCGGCGAGGCGTGCAGCAGGGGGCGTGCGCGGTCAGCACGGTGCGCGCCCCCGCCGGACGCGGCCGCGCCTTCGGGCGGCCTGTGGCCTGCTAGCCAGATGTGCGCACGGGAGCGCAGCGCGCCAGTGCCTGCTGCCCTGAGGGGCCACACGCCTGCGGGCCGCTGCGGGGGGGACCCGCCTGACTGCGAGCCTGACTGCTGCGCGGCGCGTGGTGGGCGCATCAGGCCCGCCTGGTCCCCCTATGCCCTTGCATCAGGCCCACAGCTGCCGCAGCCCCTTGTCAACGGCGTTGCTGAAGCTGGGGCCTGCAGCGCAAGGTGGTAAGTGAACCGATGCGGGCGTCGGCCCAGCACCCTGTTGTGTGCGGGTAGCAGTATCAGCCAGTTGTGACCTGGGACAAAGCAGTGCAGCCGCTGCGGCGGGTCGGGCCTGTGCAGGCGCAGGCAGGCAGGTGGGCGCGCAGCAGGGTCGCCCCACCAGCCGCGCAGAAGATCTGTGTTTTATAGCCATGCGGCCGAGCAGAGTGCACCACCTGCAGCCCCTGCTTGCAGCCGCGAGGCGACAGTGCGTGCGCGGCAGGCGGTTGCGCCGCGGCCATCCGGCCTGCAGCAGCACGGCGGCGCGCTGGTGCTGCCGGAGCCGGCGCAGCCGGCCGTGCAGCTGGACCGCAGCGGCGCGCTGTCGCTGGACAACATCCGGCAGGCGCTCATCCGGCAGGAGGACAGCATCATCTTCAGCCTGATCGAGCGCTCGCAGTTCGCGCGCAACTCGCCCGCGTACGAGCCGGACAGCATCCCGGTGCCCGGCTATGCGACCAGCGGCCGGCGGTACTCGCTGCTGGAGTACCTGCTGCTGGAGACGGAGCAGCTGCACGGCAAGATGCGGCGCTACACCAGCCCGGATGAGCACGCCTTCTTCCCGGACCTGCTGCCCGCGCTCGTGCTGCCGCCGCTGACATACTCCGCGGTGCGCCGCCCGCGCGCGCGCGACAGCGCGCTGTGGCACCTGGCGCGCAGCCGTTTGCGTGCAGTAATGTCTCGCAGCACTCCGTTCGCGGCCTGCAGCAATGGACAAGCCATGGCATAGCCTGCAGTCAATTCCTGCTGGATTATTCTGTCTGGTATATTGTTGTTTGGGTGTCGGTCTGAGCCAGCAGACTGGCAGCCTGGCGGCACAGCGGTGCGACTGTCGACTTGCGTATGTTTCTGGTCGCATTGTTGCCTAGGAGGGAGAGCTCCGGCGTGCCAGGGTGGCGTGCGCTCGCGTGCCCTGGCGGGAGCGCGTCGCCATGGTGCGAGCCGCGCGCGCGCGCAGGTGCTGGCGCCGTGCGCGGAGGCCATCAACATTAACCCGAAGATCATGGCGCTGTACCTGGACCACCTGCTGCCGGCAGTGACGCGCGAGGGCGACGACAGCAACTACGGCTCGACAGCGATGTACGACGTGCTCGCGCTGCAGGCGCGCGCGCGCACCCTGGGGTTGGGAAAACCCTGCTGCGGGTGAGGGTCAACTATGTGCGATTGAGGTTGAACTAGGCGCCGAGGCAGCCGGCTGCTCAGGGCGTCAGGTGCCTGCCGCAGCGCGCGGCGGGGCGCTGCGCCATTTTGCGCCGAACGCGTCCTGGGACGCTGAGCGGGCTGCGGGGGCGCGCGCAGGCGCTGTAATAGTGCATCCACTGGCAAGTCTGTGGCGGAGGCCTCGGAACGCAGACGCTGAGCGAGCTTGGGGGGGGGGGGGGGGGCGCGCGGGGGCTAAA
>JAABUJ010000878.1_pt1 | contig 51462 bp, 45 predicted proteins | sample 5559131 | NCBI WGS metagenome assembly JAABUJ01 (sample SAMN10711875, study PRJNA513366) | rock metagenome | isolation source: Antarctica rocks | place: Antarctica: Victoria Land, Mt New Zealand nord | collected 2016-01-07
ATCGTCGCGGTATGTCAGCCATGCATGACGACTACCGCATGGTAGCTGGCATGACAGCAGTGGATTGCATACCAGGTATAAACAAGCGGATTATCCGGCGCAGTGTTCTTCGGTGAGTTCTTATCGATACATGTGGTTGGCACCGTGCAAGCATTGCCTGAAGTCGTACAGCAGCCAATCGCACTGTAGTCGGAGAACCACACACACGACGATCCGCTCGAGCACGTCGCCGGTATAGCTGGAACAAGAGCCGTTGTCAGTCACCGTTTTGAGGAAGCATGGAATGAATGAATTTGACCGTACCCACGTCCCCACCGATGAATCCACACACAGTGATCGGGTATTGGCCTGCTCTCTTGACCAGCTCGGGCGATCCGTTTGGTGTGCCTGTGGGCAGCGCAGTCCATCCGACATCAATGTCATCGACTCCCGTCGCTCGTGGCCCTTCCCACGGTATTGCGGAAACGAGACTGAGAACCAGAAGCAGCGCGCATTGCACGAGCATGAACGTCATCCTCTAATTTTCATAGAGACGGTAAGTAACGTAGTCAATTGATCTCTCCTCAACGACACAAACAAATACCGTGCCGCAACGGTGGGAGGAGGCTGGATCCAATTCCAACTCATGATTCCAACAGATCAAGCTGGCAGGATAGGGAACCTAACCTATAGGTAGGTACCTTACGGTACTTACAAAATACGTCATGTGGGATGACTTGACAGGGATTGCAAAACATGGCAAGCAGCAAACTGTCGATCTTGAATCACATCCGACGTGTGACAACATTATTGCAGCGCAATCAATGTACACGGACATTCGCCGGAGACACGAGCAGCGAGTACAAACTGCACTGCTCTTCAGACATCTTGAGGGTTCCACGTAAGATCAGACACATCTGACAGACGATTTATTTGTACGGAGCGCATCCTGAGGCTCCCAGTTGTACACTGCCTGCTCAACTCCGGGACAGTCACTTACCATCACTGTCTCATCAGTACTTATATCACCCATGTTGTGCTCGCTCACATGCATGCTTCCATCTCGAAATCATAAACGGTGACAACATTTCATTCGTGTTCTCCCTTATCTAGCTTGAGCTACCAAAACCTATGTGCAAAGAAACACAAGTCCCTCGTTCTTCACCATTGAAAGAGGGGAAGGAGATAAAGCAAGGGCAGATGGTCTTCGTTTCAAGGCAGATTGATAGTTGATCGGTATTCGCGACCACGATCAGGCCTCGTTGAAAAGAGCAATGGTGCTGCAGAAATTGTCGCGGTTATCCGCCTGGTTGACGACGCCCTGACCGTTCAACGTCACCATGTTCGTGCTGGCCTTGGTGCTGAGGCCATACATATGCACACCCTTTCCGTCTCCCTCGATTGAGACCATGTTCTCTTGACACGATTCCGTGTTCAGGCAGGTTTGCGAATAATTATCGAAGAAGGAGTACAGCCCACCGCCATACATGAAAATGTCGTTGGAGTTGACAACACGCAGACCCCACGACTTGCGGCACGAGTCGGTGGTGCAGGTGCTGAATGTCGGATCGTTGAACGCGGCGTTGGGGGTGAAGGGGTTCAGGGCGTTCGGGTTTGATTGAAAGTATCTGTGTAGATCTGTCAGTGTTTATGGAACCTAGCTGCGAGGATCATGACTTACGGAGTTTCGGTTTGAATCAACGCCATGTACACATTCGCAGCGTTGGAGATCTGGTAGTTGTATAGGGTTGAGTGTTCGGATGACGTCCCGTACATCCATACCGGTCCGTTGCTTGACTCAACCAAGACCCCTCTACCGTTAAAGATGTTGATCTGAGAGTGATCGGCGAGATCAAGCTCATGGTCCGCAACCCAGAACCAGTTGTTCTCCAGGTAGATGGACGCTTGCTTGGTGACGTGGAGGAGCAGGAAGGCACCTTCACAAGCCGGATTGGCCGGTTGGATGGCAGTCGGATTCTTCGCGCATGTGTTCGATTGCAGGTTGGTGCCAGCCGAACCACCGATGCGGAAATGAACATCCCACATTCCGTTCGCCCCTTGGCCACCGTTGATATTCCACTCGACGAGGATCGCCCCTGGCGCCGCCCCTTGAGTTTCGAATATAAGGTCACTCATCTCGACGGCACCGTTGTCACCGGGCTGACCGACTTGGAAGACGGGGGTGGGCCTGTTCTGGTCGGAGAAAGCGCCACCAGAAGCCATGATCAGAGGCCAGATTTCGCCGGTAATTTTGATGTTGGCTGGGACCCTGACGGTGCTCGTGATGCGGTAGGCGCCGTGGTCGAAGTACACTACCTGGCCGGACGATGCGCGGTCGAAGACGGCCTGGATGGCGGCAGTGTCGTCTGCCACACCGTCACCTCGAGCACCTGCAGACCTGACGCTGACAAATGCTGATGCCGGGAGATTCTCATACTGCGGCTTGGAACGCTCAAAGACTCTACCTGCTGCTCCCAAGAGGACTCCTGGCTTCGTGGGTGCCGGCAAAGAGCCCTGGATTCGGTTGCCTGCGGGTGCACGTCGGGTCATGTTCTTCACATGAGGAGCGTTGATTGGTGCAGAACTGTAAGCATTGCCTTGGGCCCAGGATGCTACCACGCCGCCACCGTTGAGGATAGTAGCGCCAGTATTGCTGGCAACGGCGGTTTGCGACGACGTGAAATCACAGTTATCGATGACAAGGGTACCGCCACTTGATGGGGTGCTACCAGAACCGAACGACGTGACAATGGCTTTGGGAGTGTTGCTGAAGGTGCTGTCAATGACAAGAACTGAACCGACCAGCTGGTTCGATCCACCGTTTGCCATGTCGATACCCACTCCGCAGTTGTTGATACTCAAAGATTTGAATGACCAAACCCAATTCCAGTTCATAAAAATAGCTGTCTGGACGTTGTTGAAGACCAGGTTGCGAGTCGTGAACTGCTGGTTGCCGAGGAAGGCTCCATAGTGACCACCGTTGAAGGTCAAATCGGTCATCCACCCTCCCGATCCGTTATCCATGAATATCCCTTGCTGCTTGTTGTCACCGCCTCCCCTGATCATTTCGAAGCGAATGTTCTGGAGACTTGTCGCCTGTGCCACTTGCCAGTGGATCCCGGTACCAGAGGAAGCAGGCATGGCAGTCAGATCGATGACAAAGTTACGGATCTGACGGAAGAAGTTGTTCTGGTTGGTGTACCAGTTGTTGCCGGTATTGTCGTAGGGGTCGGAGTCGATCACAGCGATACCCTGAAAGTTTGGTGCAGCCTTGATCGTGGGCAGGTTGATGGCATCGCCAACGAACTGGGTGTAGTAGAGCTGGATGAGGGGCGAGCTGACGAGGTAGGTCCCGGGGGGGAAGTACACTAGCGCTGGTGTGACAGTCGAAGAATCACAACCATGACCACAGCGATTACCGGAAGAGATGGCATTGTTGATGGCCGCCGTATCATCATGGGCACCGTCACCTGTGATCATGTTAGCCTATCCCTCCATACACATGATCAGCCTCCCCACTCACCGACGGCACCGAAGTCCTTGATGTTTCGGTATATCTGGAAGTTGCTATCCCCAAACGCAACCGTTCCTTGGCGTCGAATGTCGGCCAACCAGTAGCCAGTAGAACCAGCAGCCGACGCGGTGGCATTTGCCGATATGGTGGCGTTTGCAAAGAGCACCTTCTCCCGCGTAGGCACTGCCTCAACCAGCGAGGATGGTGCCACGAGAGATAGGAGCAAGCGGGATGCCGCAAAGAGCGTAACGGTAGAGAACGTCAACATTTTGGACAGATACTCTGTACACAAGTATGGCCTTGAAAGGAATGTCCGAATGTAATGACTCGAGAGGTCTGTCAGTGGACCGGCACTGATATCAAACCCTGTCGAGATAACTGCACAGCTGTAGGGATATCAAGTCCGAGATGCTTCTGGATGAGGTAGAGAATGTAGCAGAGCAGGACTTCGAGGCCGATAGAGTGCGGACAAGTATATGCACAATATAAGGAATGAATAGAGTCGAAACCCTTGGTCAAGGATAGAAAGGAAGGGAGAGTGAAGTAACGGGCAGGAGAAGCGGATGAAGTAAAAAGAATGGAGAAGTAGAAGAAAGATGAAGGTGAATGTAAGGGGACAGGAAGGGGTAGAAGTAGTCTCTGGCCGGCAGGGTTAATATAAGAGACAAGGTCTAGGTCTGTAACAGTGCACGGGCCCGAGGAGGTAAGGTCTCAGGTAAGGACAAATGATAGGTAGGAGGTAATGATAGATGATCAATAGTAAATAATGAATAATACCTGAGGTATTAAGGTAGTCTTGATAATAAAGAGAAGCGTAGGGTGAAATGTTGAAGTTATGTAGCTCTTCTCTGGCCATGATAGATATCTTTATAGACCTCTTGACGATGATAACCCTCCCCATAGAATCTTCCTCCATCACCCATTACCATATCATCAAAATTCCCCGCATTCTCAGCAACTCCGTGTGCGACTTCGCATTCACAGACACAAGACCAACATCCATCACCGGTAGTCACCCTCATTGTTGACCTGCTGCCCTTCCGGGTCACGGAATGAGTCCTGTGAGCCAGGTGGTTATTCACTGGCACTTGCGGCGGTCTGCGTCCGGATCCATGTCAAGCAAGTCTATCCATAACCTGTACTATGATAGAAACGGAGGAGATGCCCAGGAAGGTTAGCTACCTGCTACTGAAGAATGCGACAACTAGTCAGTTGGTCCATGTCAATTATCAGTACCTTCGATGCTGCTGCTGGTACTGGAACCGGCAATGTAACAAAAGAGTACAGAGGTAGTTGGCCCTGTTGGCCGTACAGACCAGATGAGAAGAACGCAGGGGCAGGAACAGAGTAGTCGGTAGGGTAGGCAGTCAACAGTTTCCAAGGTCCGGCGTCCAGCAGAGAGGTTCTCATCAGCAGTTCAACCATCCGCGAGGCGCAGATGATCTTTACACGTTGAATGATGAAACGACGGGGATCAGAGCTACCAGGGCTAGGCTGGACTTCCTATGTGCCTTTCATCTTTGAGGGCGTCTTTTGGACGACATGAACGACAGTAATCTGGCGGACATTAATAATTGTGTACGGAGTGGATGGAGAAAAGAGCATCGTTGGTTGGAAAAGTGGACAAGTGGAAGATGATGTTCACCACAGGGTTACCCCCACCGTCGTTGCATCTAAGCGCCACACCCTCCTTACCTTAAGGTAGGCTCCGGTCGTCTGGGTACCAACAGAATCTCAGAACGCTACCCTCCTGGTACGAAGTATAAAGAAAGTCAAGAGTTCAACGTCAACTCGAGTGGCTGACGGCGACTGGTACACAACAAGTGCCTCGGAGATGGGACTCGTCCAAGCACTGACTCGATGTCACATCAAGACGTATCGTATTCGAGGCGCATCACGATGTCACGCCAGCGGATAGGCTACCCACAACGGTAGTTAACCTGGCACAAGTACGGAGTACAGGACACCATTTGTTCTGGGTAACGTTAACTCTATCCTGTGTCAGGTAGACTGCCTCCATCTCGCGCCAGAGTTTCGACTTATGGGTAGAAAGCAGTTGGGTTCTGGAACCGCCGAAACTATAGACTATGGGAGAATCTGAAGCGAAAGATCTCGATTGTGCCTGTACCCGCTTGGTTTCCGGTGGTACTGTAAGATGAAAGCAGATTACCTAGGACGATGGAATACAGATACCTTGGCTCTTACCATGGTGTGTCCTTGCGAAGTTATCCCTACCAGCGTGTGACGCTTCGCGTCATGCCAACTGGATGTCTATTCGTACGATGTTGTTGATACAATCCTACAGCATGCCGACGTCGGATGAAACGCTCGTGAGGGGCAGCATACGACTACCTCGCGCGTGCTGAAGTTTGCGCGTTCGGTGACATCGATGGAAGAAGGGTTGGACGCGCAGAGTTACGTAATAATGGATTGTCAACTGCCATCACACCCCTTCCCACTTGTAATCATCCGTTTACCCCAGATCAGTGCCAGATGATGAGACCCTGAGAATGTGTTGAATAGTGGTTCTGACCATATGGATTGTGTATCTTAGGGTGATGGCTGTGGTGGGTTTGTGGGGTTGCATTAGTTACGGGCAGAGGACATATCTCCCTGTCATGGGACACTAAGCTGTCTCCTGTCGCACCGCAACATCTTACTTCAACCAGCAAGTAAGGTGGTATTCGGTTGACCGTTATTGAGGATACCAGATCCTTCGCTGTAAATTCACGATGTGGTTGGCCTGGGTTAGTAATGACCTTCGGTTGAGTGGGCTGGTTTTGGTCGCCGGCGTACACCGCCGGTCTGCATGCGGCGGACCGTCCTGGCAAGTCTTTCGATACCTTCCCCAAGCTTCTCCTCATCCTCCCATGCGAAGCAGAGTCTGATACCCCTCTCGAAATCCTCCCCCGTGCTGTCGCCATCCACACCGAACAGAGAGCCCGGCGCGATGATGACGTTCTCGTCCTCCTCGGCCTCTGCGGCCAGCACGCGTGCACTCAGGGACTCTGGCAAGGTCAACCAGATGAAGTAACCTCCGACAACTCCTCTGCCCACCTGCGGTGTGGTAACACCGAGAGGTAATAAATGCTGCTGAATAGCCGCCATCATTGTACGGTATCGTGAGGCGTATGCAGGTTGGAGGGTCTGCAGGACGTGACGTTGGAGGTCGCCCGACCTCAGCAATTCCGCCATGAAAGTGGCAGTCAGCTGGGACGGCGCACCTCCTGACCGTGATGACCCACTGCCCACTCGAATCAACGCCTGAGGATAATCTGACGATAGGATCGAGAACCTACACTTGAGATAAACCATGTGCGAATTCTTCCGTCCCTTCGGCCCATCCGGTCCTGCACCCAGGTCCCACGATCTTGCTGAAGCTTCCATTACTGACCGCGTTGCCAAACCCATCCGAGTCAGCCCTTTCGGCGCCGCCATCCAGTTGCCGGTCAACGTCCACTATACGCGGTAGTGCTGCCATGTCCAGACTGTCATCGGGCGCACTCGGGGAGGCTCGCCATTGCAGCTGATCGTACACGTCGTCGGTGATGATCAGAGCATCATACTTCCGTGCGATGCGTACAAGATCTTGTCGACGAGTGATGGACATGGTCTTGGAGGACGGGTTCGCAAAGGTTGGGACGGCGTAGATCAGATGGCGATAGATTTTGCTCCATGGTCGAGGAGGCTTCAACTTCTGCGACAGTCATCCTGACAGCGTTACTTCCACGTGCTTATGAGCCAAGTTCGTGGCAAATGCCATCTGCTGCCCCTACCGGTTCCAGATTGCCCTTCCCTCTGGCCGCATCCTCGCTCCGTTCAATCTCACGGCTTAGGAATTCGAGGTCGATACCCTCTTGGTCTTCCGGCACCGCACGCAGGCTGCCCTGAAAGCCCGAGTCGACGAATATTCGACATGCCAGAAAGTATGTGGGCGTAATCATCCACACATTCCTCGTATAGACCGGATCTGAGAAGACCTGCAATATATTGGCTAGATTCTGACTTGCGCCTCCTGTAATACAGATCCTCTCGGCCTGAATTGCTTGCTTTGGTGAATAGAAAGTCGTCAGCCATTCGGCGATCTTCTCTCGGAGAAGCCCATATCCTGCATCTGGGGCGTAAAGGAGGGCCGGCGTGGAGAGGTTAGGATCGGAGAGCACTGTGTTGGTGGCAGTGTTGATGGCGGCCGCAGGGAGTAGTTGCGGGTTCGGCCATCCTCTCAGCAGATTGATGAGTGCTCTGGACTTCGCGCTCATTGCCTTTAATTGGGGTCAGCGTGTTTGACTACTATTGGACGTAAGTCATAGCAAACAATAACACAGTTGTATACTTGGAGCCGCAGCTCCGATACCCCAGTACGGAGGGGGTGCAGTGCGGGGCGCGGCGACAAGTTTGACCGAACAAGCCGCCGGGAATCCATCCCCAGCTAGCCCCAACTCGATTAGAATTGGGGGCGAGTGAAGATACAACAAAATGGACGAGGACGAGGACGAGGACGAGGATGAGGATGAGGTAAGGTAGCTGGATCTGCCATCTATTATTAAACACATGTCTGCCTCATGGCACTGAGGCTGATACTACCTTACTAGCACTTACAAATAGGTACCTTGCAAACACCCACGGTACCTACCTTAACTACCTTATAGCACGTTATTTGTGCCTAGATAAGGTACCTATACCAATACCTGAGGTACTGTATGGTAAGGTAAGCAATAGGAAATCAGCATGATTCCATGTTCACGTCGGATAGAACTCCGCCATGAATCCTGCGAAGTTACAGACTGTACCTACTGTAGCTGCTGCCCTGGTCGGTTTCTCAGCCTTGAGCCTCTAACGTTAGTTAGTCGTCCCAAGTTTGTGGCTATGGTCGATGCGGCCAGCCCAACCCAACCCAACCCATCCCGTCCCATCCCATCCCAGGGAAGATCCCTTGGCTTCTCTTTTTCAAGACTAAAAACTGCGCATTGGATGTTAATCCTCTACAAGTACTGCGGCCGCTGAGACCGTTCACTGCTTTACCTTCGCAACATACATATCTATCTGCAAGCCCTTCTTGTTCCAATCGAATTCTCCGTGGGCTTCTAACCGGTTCATTTACAATCTACATACGAAGTATATGAGTACTTGTACCTGATTCAGGCACTCGATATAGGCCTTCTCCCAGTCCACCGGGACGGGTACATTCTTCATCAACCACTGCTATCTGCTGCACGTCAGTATGGCCACAAACAAAGAATCCAAAACGGCCAAGCGCCTATCATCACTGTTCTCCTTGGGCAACCAAGACCCCGGAGTCCATCGACCACCCTCACCTTCCCCATCACGACTAACACAATCTTCCCGAAATGCGAGTCCGGTAGGGCAGCGATTGTCAACCTCCCACCTACAGCATCCATCCCCGACTCAGCGACTTTCTCCGACGACTTCAGTGGCTCACTCCCCATCCTCAAGGGTCTCACATGCGCCTGAAATCGCCGATGTCACAGCAAATGGCTTGCTGCTACCACCACCGCTGATCGATCCTTCACCCCTGCGGACGTCGTCGCCAACAGGAAGCAGGCCTGGTAGTAGGCCGGCATCGCCAATTCGACCACTGCACCCGCCGGATAGTCCTCGCCGGCCTTGGACACCCACAACAGAGGCCGGACGCGCAAAGCGCCGTAGCTGGTTGCCAGGCCACAGAGGTCACGGCGAATCTCCAGCTACCGCTGAAGCGGCGCACGGACTGGGAGCTTGGATCTCTGGGGCGGGAGGACGGATACCTTACGATCTGTCGTGCTTGGTCAATGCCCAAACGGTACGTACCGTCAATTTCACCAGTTTAAATTATCTTCTTCGTTTCTACTATGCGCTGCGAAGAGTGCTAAACGTCCATGCAGGTCTCAGAGCTTTGGGATGATGATGGGGACACGTTCGTCTATCTTTACCCCAAAGGAAGTGGAAGAGGCCCTTCTTTCAGGGTCGATTCGACAATGTATTCCTCATCGGACCTCCTAACGGCTTTCGCCCACGGGGAGATCCACGACAAACGTGACACGACTGTCGAGGCCGATAGCGGCCAGTCGCTGATGTCGCAGACAAGGCAGCTGTCGCTTAATGTGCCGACATCCCCACCATCATCACCTCAGACAGATAATGATAGCTCACAAGACTCCCGTACATTGAATGATTCAATCGACGAACAATCAAGAGAGACTCACCTCTTCTTTCCTGTCGCGTTGTCCGCCGATCTGACAAACTCCCAATCCAGGCCCTCGCTAGAAGATCTCGAGGCTATAGTCGCAGTCCGGAATCTCTTCGCGTTCTTACTCGGGCAATCCTTGGTCGCAACCTCCAGGCATCCATCACTCTTCCCCATCTTCCTCACGGTGTCAGATCTGTTGACGCGATTGAACTTCACAAACTTGGACGGTTCCACATATGGCGAAGTTGCCGCCGTCAGCTTTTCTAGATACATTGAAGAACTGGGTCTTGCCGACGTCCGATCAAGTCGTGAGAAGACAATCGAGGGTCTCGTACTTGGAGAGCGGATGCGGTCGTGGGAGATCTACAATGAAGCTTTCATCCATGGCGTTGGCAAGTACGACGAGATTGTGAAGCTTGGGAGTCCTAAGTTCAGCCTCATCAGCAACAAGACCCGCAAGAGGTTGGAACGTGCCTCGATGGATCTGTCCAAGAGGTTGACGAGCGTCCGGTCCAAACTAGAAGACTTCGAATTTCGTTCACTGTTCGCTGGTAGTGCCAACTCCAACACGAGCTCGGAAGATAAGAATGTCAACTTTAAAGCTTGGAAGAGCTCGTCTATGTCAATGCGAAAGCATATCATGGGATTTTACAAGGGGCGATATGGGAGTTGGCCGCCGAGCGCACGCTCTAAGAAAAACTCTTTCGAAGAGGGTGGTCTGAATCGTATCCTGTTGCAGGACCTCTACCAGGACTTCTCCGATCTCTACGATATGCTGGTGGATCGGACTTCGCTTACCCCTCGTAGCGTCGATATGCGATCTCATGGGAACAGCAACGGTTTCTCTAATCGGGAAGAAACCCCGACTCTTGCATTGAGACGTATCCTGAGCGAGTATGATCGCAGCGCACCGCCCGTGCAACCACCTATACCCTTTGACATTCCACGATTACCATCCCTGGCCACCACCAGATCTGGTTTCAACACGAGCGACCCCAAGAGGCAAGCCAAGGAACGCACCAAGAAGCTCAAGGACGATGAGATAAGCTCTGCCATTGTACAGTCATACAACCAGGATTCAGTCAAACACACCCCTTTCCTGGAAGCATTCATGCAGTTTGAACGAAGATCCGCGCACGGCAAATCCATGGACGACATGTGTGACCTGCGCAACGGCCAATGGATCTTCCTCTACGCCGTCCTACAAGCCCTCCCCATGGTCGTGGTCGACGCACCAGGTGTCCGCTGGACGGGAGGCGTCGAGTACTTCCTCTGCGAAGTGCCGATCGGATCGGCGCCCTGGCACCGAGAAGACAGCGGGCACAGCAAGAGCTGGTTCAGCATTGCCGGCGGCAGCGGCATCGTCAGCCTCCCCGCGGACGTCGTCGATCACGGGGTCGACGGCATCTACCGACGCAGTCATTGCTGGGAGGTGGCGGAGAAGTGGGCCGGCCGCAGCTTGGATTTCGCTCCTCCCGCGGAACCGGACGAGCACGGCGTCGTAGAGGCTGACTCCTCGCCTTTGCCTTCACCTCCGACCTTGATGCCCGGAGAATTCTTGCCGAGGACACAGTCGCCCGGTCGACTCAGTCAACGCAACTCGGTGCATCTGGGCTTAGAAGCCCTCCCCTTGCCGCGGGGAGTGACGCCCACCGCACCCGGCGGTGGATCGAGACCGGCGTCGAGCTATGATCCAAATAAGAGCTTCGAAGCGATATTGGGGACCACGGGCTTACAGACCGGGAAGAAGAAGAAATGGTAGTCGAATGATCTTTTGGCGCTTGAGAGCGAATCTACGTGCAACTTTCTTGTCGTTTTACGTTGAAATGATGATCACGATGGGAATGACTGGCATTGTTTATGAACTATGTACGAGTATCATGTCTTGTGCTTTAATTGTATGATTCATTGCCGGATGGTTGAGGGTTCAGCCGTGTCGATATAAAGGGTCATTTGCTGGCAATCGTGCTTCGGCGCTTGTTGATGGGGTCTCTCTACGCAATCTGTCCTCGGCTTTGACCGGGTAGAAACTACATGACCGTATCCGTTACCATACACTTCAATGTCCGACAATTATGCTGTATGACGGTGACATCGAATCTTGCCCACTGACAGTCACATGCCCTCAAGGCACACCACTCCGAAATCTACAGTAGTTCAAAACTCCATTACCATATGTACACCGTAGACAGTCCAATCACGTGCGAAGCTACCTAGCTCCTAGAACGGGCGTTTTAATTAAAACGCAATGATGCAAGAGCCAGTGACCGAAGATCAAGTGGAGGAAACAGTAGAGACAACGAAAACCCAGCTCACATCACAGCTTACGCCGCGGAGCGTTGGTAGAGGCCTGCGACGATACAATGATCTACGACACCATTAGCGTCGAGCATTCTCTGCAGCAGCTCTGCTTCCGGAAACACTTACCGCGTTCGAAGGGTTCGAGCGTAAGTTGTTCCAACGGCTTGATCCGCTCTTCTCTCATCTTCTGCACTTCTCTGGTGAAAACGGCTTCGGGCGCGGCGGTGCTGTCGATACAATTGGCCTTGATACTGACGACGACGCCGCCGCCGACTTTCAGGAACAGATGTGCGTTGAGCCCCACGATACGCGCCTGATCGGGCTGGGCGACGTCGGCGAAGATGACGTCGACCATGGAGACGAGCATGCGGTAGCGCAGGGGGTGGCGGGCGTCTTCGATGATGGGGATGACGTTGGTGCGGTGCGTGGCCATGTTGATGAGGTCGCGGCCGGAGCGGTGGGAGAACTCGACGGCGAAGACGGTGCCCGTGGGGCCGACGATGTCGGCGACGTGCGAGACCGACGTCCCGGATGCGGCTCCGAGGTATAAGACTTTGGCGCCGGGCCGGATGAAGATCTCGTCGAGCCCGCCGAGGATGCCGGCCGCCAGCTTGCTGCGGAAGGGGTTCCACACTCGGTATTCGATTTTGGTGGCGGGGGCGGCGTCGCCGTTGACCGCGCCGCTGTTGGCGGCCGCCGAGGTTTCGACCGAGATGCGTTTCTCGCCGTACACGGATTCACCGGGCGTAAGGTTCTTGGTCACGAGCATGTCTTCTTTGCCGCGAGCTACGAAGACGCCGGGATGTCGGTGGGGTTCCTGGATGCGTTGACGAGGGTTAGCTCTACCCTGTCTTGTCTAAGACCGCGGTGTTGATACTCACGATGATTGTCCTCTGTCCTCCCTTTGCACCGGCCCCTCCTCTACCACCTCGTGCTCCTCCCCGTCCGCCTCTCGCACCTCCTCTAGGCGCTCCACGTCCCCCCCTGCCACCGCCTCTACCGCCCCGATCGCCAAAACCGCCACGATCGCCAAAACCGCCTGAAAGATATTAGTACGGTTTCGGATGAGCTGTAGACCACTGCTGGCCGGACCTCTTGAGCCTCCTCTGCCTCCGCGTGGTGTTCCTCCCCCACGGCCCCGAAAGCCACCTCTGTCCCCGCCGCCTCCACGTCCCCTTGGTGTGAAGACCATTTTCTATGACAGTGTTCTTAGAGCTGCAGGAGACGTTGTTATTGATGATCTCGCATGTAAACTGTTTATGGGTTCAATTGCAGCGAGCGACGTTATTGGGTTTCCAGTATTGGGAGCTTTGCTTGGAAAAGTTATAACTTGCGCTCGCTTACACTTTCCAGCTAGTTTGAAAAGAGCCGCATCGACCTGTTTTGGTAAGTAGACGCCGAGTCACGTCCACTATTCCAGTACAATCACATAGAAGATCTCAAAGTGCCTTGATAATCAATTAGGGCATCAGAGTATCTTGTCGCACTGTGTCCGCTGTCGTAGTCGAGTTGCACAGCACTGATCAGCGTTGATCGTTCGGGACTAGCGCTAGGGCAGTGTGCGCACAACCTCGTTTAGCGAGCTCGAAATTCCCATTGCTAGCGCAGACGACCACTTCATTGAAGACGTACAACGGCCACAACAACCACAAAGACCATCTCCCAACAACGTCAAGATGGTGAGTCTCTTACATTGATGGTCATATTCACCAGATCACGATGTTTGAGAGGCCCATGTGATGCACGGCGATGACAAGAACTTGAACTCTAGCTCGCTCTCTAACAAGAGACTAATATGGCATTCCTTCCAGGTCCGATACGCAGCCACACACCTTGAACCCGCGAAGTCAGCTCGCGCCCGCGGCGCCTACCTTCGCGTATCGTTCAAGAACACTCGCGAAACTGCTCAGGCGATCAACGGATGGAAGCTACAGCGCGCGGTAACCTACTTGGAGAATGTTATGGGACACAAAGAAGCCGTACCGATGAGGAGATATGCGGGTAGCACTGGTCGGACTGCACAGGGTGAGGCGACCATCATTTCCTGGCGGAGACGGCGTCCAAGCCGCAGCTGGGATTGGTACTGCTATATATAAGTTCGGTGGGCTAATCGCCCCATGTCCTACAGGCAAGGCATTCGGTGTGTCCAAAGCTCGCTGGCCCGTCAAGTCGGCCGAGTTTCTTCTCGGTCTCCTCCGCAACGCCGAAGCCAACGCCGACACCAAAGGCCTCGACACCGGCAATTTGATCGTCAAGCACATTCAGGTCAACCAGGCGCCGAAGCAACGAAGACGCACATACCGTGCTCACGGTCGTGTATGTCCTCACTCGGAGAGCCTAGTAGGGGACAAGATCATGCTAATTAAGAGCACAACAGATCAACCCGTACATGTCGAACCCCTGCCACATCGAATTGATTCTCACCGAGGGCGAAGAAGTCGTGCAGAAGTCTGACCAGGTTGCTGACCGCGAGCAGCTTAGACTGAACACGAGGCAACGTGGTGCTCGGACGAGGAGGGCTATTACTGCGTCTTAGGCGAAGATGATGTTGGAAGGATCAGGTGATGATTTACCGTCTTAGGAGATGGTAAGGTTTGCTGTCTCGGCTGTAGCACTAGACGGCGAACTAGCTACAATGTGTCCATCGAACGAGCAATCAAGACCTTGAACAGTTTTCAAGCTGTAGCTCCGAAGTCGTGGGTCATGAACGCGGTGACTTCATAGAATGATGCTGCAATGAACTGACCTTAATACCGCCGGACTCCATACCCCATACTTATACAGCGAACTTAAGAGTCCTATGATTTGGACCTAGTGTCTTCGCCTACCCTCACCGTCATGCAATCACTTACTTTCGCGCCGTATCGATGCCGTAGTTACGCACATCACGGATGGAGTGTATGTACGAAGTACCATCTTCCCTTCTCATTGACGTCTGACATATCATCCTGACCTGAAGACCTCTTCATCCAACGGAATGGAGCCTTACCGACCTTCGGTTGTGGTCCACCTGCAATGGAGTGCTCCTAGGTAATGTCAATGCCGTGCGGGTTCGTCATGGCGTACTTCCTTTCTCTCCATCTAACGCTTCCCTTACCACTCCTCTTACCTCTAACGTTCCACGACACTGCACAACAAGCAACACTGAGGGGCACTACATCTAAGTCTTTGTATCTCTTTACTATACGCATTGTAAAGATAAAAAGAAAGATGTAGAAGGGGGCCCGCGGGGGTGGTGGGTAGTGGGAGGGAATCAGCATTTATTCAGCGTAAGCTGTAAAACGTGAGGAAAGAGGACGATGTTGTCCGCCAAGTCATGATGCGTAAGGGCCGGCTGAAGAATCAGTGGCGCACAAAGTATATGCTAGTTTCGTCCAAGGTTCCGATCGCGTGCTCGCCACCATCATGCCAGCCCAAGCTGGGTTTTCTAACCGACTCGAGTGGAGAAATAAACTCGTGGAGGAAAGCACTAAGCGTGGCAATGGCGGCGGTGGGCATTATTGCGGGGACATCAACAGAAAGTGCTTTATCCTGAAAATATCTCGCCAGTCCGGGGATATAGTCAATTTCAGCGTTCGCAATTTCGGCAGAGCGGCCCAGAAGTCGTGTTCGCAAAGGTAGGGAAGGTATGTGCTCGATAAGGATGCAATATTCAGCGTAGGTTCGGTATATGGAAGAAGTGAGTCATCAGACCCTGGATGTTTGACCTCGAGAAACGCTGAATTTTTCTTTCTTATCTGCGGTGACACAGTGTTGTACATGGGCCCGGGCCGCGATTAAACAGTGTCGGAGTGCACTATGTCTCCTGACGTCCAGATATCTCGGAACAGGTAAAGGTGCGTAAGAGATTGAGGACCAGGCGTCCGACGCAAGACTGCTCAAACGTGTTCTTCCTGCGAGCGCAGACTTGACCCGTGCTTGTGCACTGGGAGGTTGACGGTACCAAAATGCCAGGTAGGGCAAGGAGAACTCGAACACGCAAGGGTGTATCCTCGGGATATGGATGCAGAGTGTTTGTAGGCAAGTTGTTTGATATGGAGTGGGTCAGTGTTGTTTGTGTAGGACGACAACAAGCTTGCCCCGCAAACGTGCTGGTGAGCCTAGGTTTAGACCAGTAACAATCCCTCCGAAAGTGACACTGAAGCTTTCAGTACAACCGCACCATCTAACAAAACGCATCAACCTGTCAACATGCAAGGATACTGCGTAACAGGCCGAGGGAACTTGCGGGACAGCAGCGCATTAGCTGATAGCTGTGCTACAAGCCAACGGAGTTTTTTCGAGACGCAGCTGATCCTCAACGCCTGTTGCTCTGAAATGAGTGACGCGGCCTCTTCGCCTGAACTGCACACCGGGCAACATAATCGAGTCTTGAGGGACCGAATATCGCTCATACCAATGCGCCAGAAATGGGCCAGGCCTATCCATGATTTCGCCAAAGCTATTTGTACAGCTTCGAGAGATCATCCCAAATATGAGTTCCTAGCTCTTCCGACAGCGATTGCTCATCTCTTTCCTCCCCTGTACTGAGGCTTCTTGGCCAACCTGTTTTCTTCATCTGTTATATGCTTCTGCTGCTTGCTCTCCCTATATGACTTATCATAAGCTCTACCCCGGGTCTCTATACACATGATGCTGTCCAGAAGAGGTAGTATCCAGTCCACAGCCATATCTGACTCTCGGTCATGGAGTGCTGTATGTATCGGTTGTGATGTGTTGTATTGTTTACGGGTGGGGACAGCTCAAGGAGCGGATGGTCCATGTCACTGGCAGGTGAGAGGTCTAGCTTGGGCTCAGGCTTGGACGCTGTACGGAGTAGTTAGAGCGACGTTTAACTTAACGTTACCATCAAGGGAAGATCATAAATCCGAACTCGACCACTGGGAACGCCGGCCATGGCGGATGCACCGAGCCTCGCGTCGCTGCAAGGTGTGTACCTACCTAACGTACCTTAGCCTTGGTCCTTTGTAGTTGTGTACCTCAGGTACGGAGTAGGTACTTTGTAACATATCATTGTACATACTCGTATATGTACCTAAGATTGGTATATAGGTACCTTGGTATTATTGAACACTTGGATATGACTTCTTAGAAGTTGGAGGCTCCGCTGGAGTCGATGGTTTGGTGATGGTCAATCGAACGAAAACTAGGTAAGCCACGGACCATCCCTAGGTACCACTTGGTAGGTACCTTTAAGTTACCTACTTCGTACGTACGTACCAGGTAGGTACTGTATAGTTTACGACATACTGTAGTACGGGGTATTTGTACGGTAAGGTACAACATCCAGGATATCTGGTCAGGGAAAATGGAATTCACCCTCTTAAGGAGAGGTACAAGCGCCCTGTTTTTGCTGAGTGCAGTAGCGCCTGCATCTCAGCTCCTTCTAGGCAATTTCCAGCAGATGCCGGACACCTGTTACGATATCGCAAGCCAATAATAACGTTATTGAGCTCTTTGACACAACCCAACCCTCTGCACAAGTGCGGCGTCTTGGTTCATACTGTATCTATTAGTAGACTTAACTTACAGTACTTTCGTAAGTGTGTTGGAACGAATTGGGATGGGCCAGTGTGAATTTGAAGCTGCAATCTGGCTGCTTAAACCCCAATATCTGTTGGGGATTATATCGAGGCTTTAAAATCATACGCTCGAACCACCACCCATCAACAGCATCACTCCGGTGTCAGCATGCTGTTCTTCATCTTGTGAAGTTTCAGTACTTCTTAGTTTTTGATTTCTACACCTCAGCTACAAACCTTCGTGGTGCCTCTTCTGCCTTTTACTTGTCGCCTTGTGGTGGATGCTACCTTATAGCACGATGGCACTTACCCTAGGCAGATACTTTTTCGTTTACTGGCTTTCAAGATGTCTTACTTCAGCAGAAAGGACGACACCTTACCAGATGACTTGGTCCCCAGAAGTGTTTGGCCCAGATGGACCATGGCAAGCTGTTCAAGTTAGCATCGGTAGCTCGGGACATAATGTCAGCCTGTACCCAGGTGGGAGATGGGAGAGTCATGTTCTAAGTCCTAATGTATGCACGAATGTCACTCTGGGAAACGTTTGCTATGCGCAGGAGGCAGGTCTTTACAGCTACCGCACATCAAACACAGCAGTGTCCCAGGCCATAACTTTTCAGAACGAGGTCGACTTCACTTCGGGAGCCTTGGAGCTCAATGGAGCTAAACCCAACATAACTCTTGACCAAATCACGCCAGGGACCGACGGTGTGACCATCCCAAACGTCACAATGTCTGTGTACGATTCCATCTTCGGTACTTTACCGGACGGCACCAACTATCCGATCAGTGTTGGGGCACTTTCTCTTGGGGCACCTGGGACCGTGAATCAAACTTTCACCCTGAGCCCTCCAACGCCGAATATCAATGGATCCCTGATAGCTGGGTGGCTTTGGCAATACGTGCAAACAAATCGGCTGACGCCATCAAACTCATTCGGTTTACACATCGGCGCGGTGACTCCAAAGGTTGCCCCATCACTATACTTTGGTGGATTCGATCAAAACAGAGTCCTCGGGGCTGTATCAACTCAGTCAGGGGAACCGACAGGATTCATTGATCTCATAGACATCGGCATCAACGTCATTGCAGGAACTTCTCCTTGGTCCTCTACATCGATGAGTGGCCTCCTTGCTTCTGGGAACACATCAATCGGAACTGCTGTACCCATTACGATCAACCCCTTGGCACCATACCTCCACCTTCCTCAGAGTAGCTGTGATGCTATTGCTGCGCACCTACCAGTCACTTACCAACCTCGCTACGGACTTTACTTTTGGAACACCCAGGACCCGCAGTATGCAAGAATAGTCAACTCAGCCTCTTGCTTGAGTTTTGTCTTCCAGCGAGACCAGGCTAATACTTTGAATCTCACTATCAATGTCCCTTTCAAGCTGCTAAACTTAACGCTGCAACCGCCTTTGACCACGGCTCCAGTACCATACTTTCCCTGTCAAGCCCAGTCACGTGGCAAATATCAACTCGGTCGTTCATTCCTGCAAGCGGCCTTTCTCGGGGCGAATTGGAACGCCAATAATAATGCAGCTGTTTGGTGGCTGGCTCAAGCACCGGGACCAAACATATCAACTCAACCGAGGATTGTGTCTATTGGGGTCGCCGACAGTTCCATCACGGCATCTGAGAGCGACTTCGCTGATAGCTGGAAAGGAAATTGGAATACTACCACAGCAACATCAGCCAATGCCTCTAGTACCAGCGGTTCTTCATCAACATCACCAACTTCATCAAGCGGGAGCTCAAGCGGCCTTTCCGCAGGAGCCAAGGCTGGAATTGGATTGGGTGCTGCTATTGGTGTCATCGGACTTGGCATCGCAGGTGTCCTTCTGATGAAACGTCACCGATCGAGTACAGAGGCGAGAGGTGAAGGAGTCACAGAACAACAGTTCACAACTGACAAGACTCCGAACTGGACTGTTGGTAACGTGGACCAGACTTATATACCGCCAAGACCTGCGCCTGTGGAAGTAAACGTGGCGACCAATGAGCCGTATGAGTTGGCGACTTCGACTCCGCGAATTTGAGGCATGATTGGCTGAGCGAGAGTCTACATTATATGGTGATTTAAGACTTGAATCATCTTGTGTAACGTTTTGTGTTTTGTTCTCCTTATTATACTTTCCCGAAGATTCCCTGTGCGCTATCCCCGCAAAACAAAATCACACGTTCGCAAGGAAGATTACAGTCTTCCTCCTGCTTCAGCGGCTTCGAAACCTTAGCTGTGGTCTATCTATACTAACAGTTGCTGGATCACCGTAGCAGACAGCGCAGAAGCTTTACATGCATGCATGTGTGTAGAACAACACTGGCGGCCATGCCCATCACCATCCTGACCCACCAAAGGCTTCCACCTCCGCCAACAAACACGCCCCCTCGACCGCCCTCCCATAATCCATCCCCACCCCCGCCAGATTCCCCAATCCACATTCCATATCCTCGAACCGCTCCACCACCGCCCACGCCATCTCCCTCACCATCCGGACATCCTCCCACCCCTTCAACAGATAAATCAACGCCTCCGGCCTCCCCAACCTCCTCTCCATCTCCGCCCTCCTCTCCCCCTCCCCGGCATGCCTCACGTCCCACGCACACAGCCGCGCATACCGCGTCCGCATCTTCCGCATCTCCTCGCCCGCCACCCCGAGCAGCTTCTCCACCGCATCGAGCCGGTCCTCCAAGTCCGGCATGACGTCCTGCACCACCGACGCCAGCGCCTCCTCCCGCCGCAGCAGCACCTCGTCGCACGCCTCCGCCGCCGTGACGTGCTCGCGCAGCGCCAGACACTGCAGGCCCTTCCACTCCGCCGCGGCGGCGTCGATGTCCGCGAGCGGCTCGTGCAGGCGCGACCGCAGCGCGCCGTCGATCTCGCTCAGCGCCTCGCGCATGCAGTCCGCGACGACCCGGCGGTGCAATTTGCGTTTGGCCGACGCCACGGCTTCTTGCTCGCCCTCGTCGGCGGCGAGCTGGGCACGGTGGGAGCGTGCTTTGAGGGCGGCGCGTTCGGCGGCGAGCGAGGCCTGGTATTTGTGCGTCCAGCGGCCTTGCATCTCTTTGCGGACCCAGAGGTTCGTGAGGAGGGGGTCGGAGAGGACGGGTGGAGGTGGGGGATGAAGGGGTGGGGGCGAGGGCGGGAGCTTTTGCAGTAGCGAGGTTTGCCAGAGGAAGGGGCGCGCGTCGGGGCGATGCGGAGGGAGGGCGTCGTCCGAGGCGTGCTGTCTGTTCTGGTGCTGTAAGAGTCGAGCGATGGCTTCCGAGTCGCGAAGGAGTTGTGCTCGAGCGGACTTGGGAGGTTCTGGCCTGTTAGTGTCACGCTCCGCTCTATACTCGAACCCAAACCCATACTCGTGATCGTTCCATCCATCTGTCGTGGCCTGCTCGGGTGCGTCCGCGTCCGTTCTGAAAGACTCCTGTCGGTACTTCTGCAGAAGACTGACATCTATGCCAGGAGAAGGCTGCCCTAAACCTCCCGATATCGACAAGCCTCTAAACTCTTTCACCAGGGCCTCCGCCTCGCGATGAACTGTGATCGCGTCATTTGAAGGCAATGACGGCCATGGCTCAGCTCGTCCCTCTTTCCCTTGTCCACGTGTCAGATCATCGAGTAGGAACGGCAACCATTCGCTATCTGCGTCCGTGTCCTCGTTGTCGTTCTTGCTGGCTTTTGCGTCATCTTCTTCCTCTCTGTCGGTATCCGTGTCTAATTCGTGGGCATAGTAAGCGATGATTTCGGTCCAGTATGGATCATCGGCCGGTGAGTAGTGGATGGGGATATTGAGGGAATCAACTGATCCGGTCCGCGTTCTTGGTGATGCTCCCAGATTATCCATATGGTTCGCCGAACGAGGAGCCCTAGGGCTCACTCGACTTACGCGTTGATTGGCTTGTCTTTGCTGGTCGTTCAACGTCCAGCTCCGTCAGTCAGTTACAATTAGTTTCTGCTGTCGAAGAATAGTAAAGTCCTATCTCTCGAGTCGGAGAAGATCACTGGTGGAAGGCAGATTTATGATGCGAGAAACGAGTAGCAGACTACCAGCGGCTTCCTTCACCATGAACTCTAGAAATACTGTTCAAATCAGAAGAGTCACAGAAGACGCTCTAAGACATGAGGTAGACAATCTTTGTGACTTATTCACAGGGAGTAATTTTCATTCATTGTCTCAGAGGACACATTCACATCAAACCCTAGCCAAGTCTAACCTTCTCCACCTAGGCAACGCTAGGTTCTCCATCGCTCAATTCCTTCCCAGCTTCAATGCCTGAGGCCACGCTCCCCCGTCGTATTTCCGCCAGGTCGTCGTTAATGTACTTCTGCGGTCTCATCCGGAGAGGTTGCATCTTGTTCCTGAAGACCTAGATGCTATGGCTCTCCAGTAGACTCTATCGATGTCCTCGAGTCTTCGGCCCCCCTTTTCCAGATAGAGGAGATTTACGTTGGGAACGAAAAGAGGCGCTGAAGACGATCCAGATGGTGTAGAACTTTAACCAACCTCTCGAACCAAATGGGCGCGAGTTGGACGATCATGTTGTTGGAGGCTATTGAAATTATAGACCGTTGTTGAAATTCGAGAAGCTTGCTTACCCCAATTCGTTGCAGTTCCCAAAGCGGCTCCCTTGGCTCGCATGTGTAATAAGTTAATCCCGGTAGTATCAAGCCAGTGGATGCCGTGCCATGTAATACTAAAGAAGACGTAGTAAAAAGAACCAGAAGATCACAGAGGCGGCAGCAAATCATGTTTCTTCTATCTGTCAGCAAAAGTCAAGGAAACGGATTAGGGCTCTGTGTACTATCCAGGCCGTTTCCCAAACCGGTGACGAGTCTTTTAACAAGGACTCAGCGTGACACATAGCCCGAGGTAGGGGGACTACCGTCCAGCAATCGTTTTTGCGACATTAAATGCGGTAATTTGGATGCCGGCGTCGACCTTCATGCTCGTGCCGGCATGGGATCGTTTGGAGTTTAGGGGAATGCTCCTGACGGGCAGGATCTGTAGTTTGATGTCATTATGGCGTATATTAACATCAAGAGCATCTAGGATGTGGGCCATGGAGACTTTCAACATACCTACTTGCCTTTGAACGATCTCACCATGTCGATAAATCAAGACAGATAGTGATACTTCCCAGAAATAGGGTCAAGTTGGCTGGTAGAGCTGAGTGTTCACGGAAAGTCATCAGGATACGGCGTGTCAGGCAGCGATACCCTGTCAACAAGCAACTTGGACTGATACGATTTCTTGCCAGAGAGAGTATAGGTATTTGTATCAGTAATCTAATTGGAGCCTTAGGTACACCACTTGCTATGCAGACAAGAGAGCAAAAAAGATATCTACAACAGATTGACCACAATATCCCTATCCCAACACCACGCCAGAATGAATGCAATGGCGTCCCAATGCACACGTTGCTCCGCGCAACAGGCACATCTACTGAGAGCATAGACTGTCCTTCGAGAACCCAGTCGATGCCTCCTCGGCAAGAGAGTCCTGGTTCCCTGTTACCATGTGAAGCTCTCCTCCACAAAGTCGATACTCCCAACATGGATCCTCTTCCTCACCGCATCCCTGACACTATCCGCAAAAGCCCCAGGCCCACAAACCGTAACGGCCATGGCACCGACACGGTCATTCAGTTCTTTGTCAATCAGGACCTGCGGGTTCGCACGGCCAGGGAACATCTGCACCGTCGCGCTAGGTGAGACGACTTCTCGAGGACTGCGCGGCTTCGTGATGAACAGGAGGATCTTCAGGATCTCCCGGCGGCCCGGCATGGCGAGGATCTGGTCCATCCAAGGCCGTACCCATTCCAGTTGTTCCGTGGTTCGGACGGACCAGATGAGCACCACTTTCCGCGCCGCGACGGTGCCCTCGTGATACCCTTCCAGTAAGTCACGGACGTGTGATACTTGGTGCGTGATGCCCACACCGCCGGCGAAAAGCATGACGGTGCCGTAGCTGTGAAGAGACTCAAGACCGCCGTAGGGTCCCTCGACGGCACCGTACATGGTGATGATGCCGTTGGGCGCTGCGGATGCCTTTTCGTAGAGCTTGGCGGTCATGCCGGTGCGCTTGGACATGACGAGGGAAATTGAGGTGACGGTCTTACGTGGAGAGGAGAAGTCGGCCTCCGACTTGGCGATGGGGAGTGTCTGTTCCTTTTCGTTCATCGGTAGCGCCAGTCGCTCCTCACTCCAGGCGATGGAAAATGGATGAGACATCCACAACGAAACGCCCGGTAGGTAGGCATACACGTGGCAGCCTGGTGATATCTTCCATGCGTGCTGAAGATCGAACGTGACGCGGCAAGCGTCTCCGGGGAGAGCTTCCACAGTAGCTCTTCCGCAACCGTCACGAGAGAAATTGTGATAAATGATGCGCAGCCATCTGATACCGCGCTCGATCAGCCACAGAGCGACGATGGCCTTGAGGTAAGGCAGCTGTGGGAGATTTTCCTTATCCAGATGAGCGTATACCGCCAAGACGGCAGCGAACGCCATGAGTTGGTGCAGGTGCAGAAACGTTTCGTAGAATGCGTGTCGAATGGGGGACGGGGAGTGGAGTAAGAGGAAGGTCATGGCGCAAGTTGCCAGCAAGCCGTACAGTAGGAAAGCGCTCGATTGAAGTGCGACAATGACCCCATGCCACCCTTTAGCGTTCGTCTCGTTGGCCGCCCACGCAGCAGTGTGGACGATACTCTCCACGACCACGACACGCCCGGCCCATCGATGTAGAAGATTATAAGTATCGAAGCTGACCCGTAGCATGGGAATCAAGGGATTGTTCCTCCCGGCTAGTATGAACAACGGGATCATGTTAACGACAGCAAGCACGCCCAATCTTCCACGGATTTCGGCAAGTAGAGCTGCACGGTTGTTCTGACGGTAATCCAGAAGGCAGCAGTAAAGAACATTGCTGAGTAAGTACAGTGAAAGTAATACTGTATGAAACCGCGATGGTAAAGTTCCAACGTTTATAGCGTTCGATAGCTGCATCTCTCGGTTGTGTCGTTTCTTAAAGAGTGGTGCATATAGGACATGGTTCTTGATTTTCGGCCAGAAGGTGGTCTGGTCCTGCGTCCAGAAAGTCTGTGATCGCTGAGTGGTGGTGAGGCTGAAAAGGTGTCTTAAATGAGCATTTCCGATCTGCGCAAACCGGACCAGCAACACAAGTATGCATAACCCCGCCAGGGAAAGCCAGAGAATTCTCCTACACAAATAACGTCAGCTTGTTTCATGCTTGAAGCTTGGGATATAGCACTTGCGTTAACTCATGATCAAGCGGTACATTTACCCCGGCGAGACCGTGGGTATACGGTTCCACGGTGGCCGCCGGCGATGCAGACGAGTTTGTCGATTGCGGGAGATATTGTGACATTTGACTTGAGATTGACTGCAGACTCTTATCCGGTACGAGATCGCAGCAAGTAGGATAAGTAGTGAAAGAGGTGGACGATGGAAGGCGGCCAGCGCGCGGCGGGCTAGTCTAGTCTAATGTGATGCAAGAAGGAGCTCGCGGATGGATGTTCCTGGAGGAGGATGTGGAAGAGACAGAAGGTAAAGAATCGAAGAATTTGGCGCCTTCGAGATCCTGTTCGGTGTATGTCAACGCCGTGAAAACCTTGGTGGTTGATGGATGAAGTGAAGCGCAGTGTTGTTATGGTTTCTGATGTTGTCTGGAAGGTGAATCGAATATGCCAAGTTCAACGGGACTCGTTCCTGTACCCACGCGGAGAAGTCGTGGGAGACAATGAAGGCCTCGCCTCCAGGACAAAGGATATTGATAAAGGGTCACGACCGCATTATTCAGCCACAATATCTTCGAACAAGATCAGAACAAAGAGACATGCTCCGTCGTACGGGTACAGGAATCGAAGTGTCGGTACTGGATGAAGATTCCTTGCAGATGATCGGATGCTATAATTTCAACGAGATTTCAGTTCCCTTCCTATGCTACCTATTGACTCGGTGTAGAGTTACGGGCAGGATTGCGATCTTCAGGATACTTACTATTATTCTTCTGTGAAGTGGGCACAACAATGAAATCGGAACTGAAAGGGGGTACCTCCAGCCACCAGCCGACGATGATTCAATGCGAACAATGCGATAATGAGGTAGGCCAGTTGACAGATGCAAGACGGAAATTGAAAGACGAAAGACAGAAGCAACGGTAGTACAAAGGAGATTGTTGACTGCAACAGCGATATCAATGCAGAGGTCTATGCTGAGGTGTAAGGTACTCCCGTCACTCGTACACGCTAACTACGTCGTACAATTACAACCTTGAATGCATCGAGCGTAAGTTCCAGGTACTAAGTACCTTACCCTGTTCATTGGTTCGGATATTCACCTCGATTATGTCAGGAGCCGATGATTGGCTGTACTCACCTTCTAGTATGATTTAGCGCCCTCATGTCTGGACACGAAACACGTGGGATGCATTCATTCGCCGACTTCAGCCAAAGCTTCATAATAGGATAGGATAGGATCCATTGCAGCTGCAAGTCATACCCGTCATGTGCAGACTGTCACCATCTGTAATTTTACATGACCGATGTTTTGGTAAGCCACGTTTGGTACCATCATTCGCAGAGATCCTTACTAGTCCATGTTAGCTTGTCTCTGCATGTCTGGGGCATTATTATTGTGCTACTCACGTTCAGAGAGCGCCTGCAATACTTCGTTTTGTCCCCGCTTATACTGCCTTGTTCTGGACGACGCAACAGAAACATGAGGCTAACTTACCGAGGACAGCCAATAGTGAATCCCTACCACTAACCCCAGTATCGACCCGACAAGCTGGCTACTACAAGGAGTAACTCCACAAAGACCTTGTGTACCGTAGCTGTAAGGGGTGTCTATATTAAACAAGGTAGGAAGATGTAAGTTATGAAACAACGTCCAGAGAACACCCAAGCATCATTGTTTTAACGGATATCTCTGTACGAGAGGAGTGGGCGAGGGTTGACAGGACCAAGTGTTGCATTTGGCGATCAAGACTAAAGAAAGTTGAGCCGCGACGGTACCCTACCTTCTTTGGGCTTCGACGTATATTATACTTCCTCTCTCGAGATTCTATATAAGTACAATTACGTGGAGATGAAAGTTTGAGCACCATCTGAACACATGCATATGGAACCTCCGGACATTGAATACTGACTGTCAAAGCAGACCGAGAGTTTGGTCCTCTGCATCCAAATAAGGTGTGTGTATATCTCCGACTATTATCGCCGTGAGGTCTTGACAAAATCCTTGACCTCCCCGTCACCACACCGCGGTACGTGAGGTACTGATATGTACTAACGTCGCGAAGGTTATGTAGTCCACTAATCAGCTTTCTCTTTCGCTGATCTTCCACGGAGACTTGTAGCAGAAATATAGTGCCTTGTCCATAGTCCCATCGTTCGCCAGACACCCTCCACTGGATATACACTGCAATGTTCCACGTAACCATATACTCGCTTCACTTACCACCGATGTCTTGCCAGAACGCCAAATATACTTCGGGGTGGAAAATACTCTCTATTATTCCAGATCTTCGATCCTTGGCCCAGCCGCCTGACACTTCCTCATGAGGTCGGCCGAGACTTTCAAGTTCTCCGCTCCACTCAACGCTTTCGTGACCATCGCTTCACTTTTCTCGCGAACGAGTTGTCTGAAGGCACTGACGAGGAAGCCGGAAATGAGCTCCACGGACCAGGATTCGGGAATGACGCTCAAGACGTGCCCGACATCGTACCAGGCTCCGAACCGGTCCAGGAGCTCACTCGTCCTTTCCACCCGGTCGCTGATATCTTCGATCTGGAGGAACTCGAAGAGCAGGTGATCGAACAGCCGGGCTTGTTCGTCGTGCGATGGAATGGCGGTCTCGTCCATCGGACGCGATGTGGGGCGGAAGATACTCGCACCACCTAACAAGCAGTAGTTGATCCCTGTGTCGTAGTCGCCTAGGCCATGAGTGAGCAAGCGAAGAGCTTGTTGGTGCCTAGACTGTCGCCCGTCGAGGATGATCATTTCGGGGACGAGCTGTTGTTGGAATGGCTCTATGCGAGCTAGTATGGCAGCCGCATCATAGTTGAACCCGGCACCGTGGCTGCCACCAAGCAGTTGGAGCAGACGCAGTCGGTTATGCCACCATGCTTCGCCCGTGGCGTTATCGGTGATGAACCGATGATAGGTTGGCTTGGGCGGTCGAAGGGCACGATACGAATCGTATGTTTGCAGTAAGGTAGAGCGGGCAGTCTCAGATGATTCCAAGACCGAGAGAACGGTATCCAGGTAGTAGGAGATCAGGTCGTTCGCATATTGTACGTTCTGCATAACAGTCAGTACTTATACCTACTCCAAGAAAGTTGAACCGCCGTACGTGTTTGCCGAAGACTAGATGCTCCAGGTATTCCTTGACGGCGTCTGGGGATTCTCTTCGCAACAGCTGGACGACTTGCGCGGGCTCGAATTTGACTCTGCTCCCGTCATCGGCAAACACCTGGACCCCTAATTTTGGATTTCGCCTGGCAAGCCATGCACCATACTCTTCCACTAGTTGACCATCTCTGATTTTGACAAGGTATTTTCTCATTTCATTCTCCCCGTCGACGAATTCGCCACCGTCGTCAGGCTCACCTTCGAGGATCCGTCTCCAGGTAGAGAGAACCCTTCTAGCCATTTTCCGACTCTGGTAGAATCGACTGAGTACGTAGAGCCGCCGGTACTTTTCCAGCAGCGTTATCGCCCGGTCAAAGCACTCAAGTCCGTGGTCAACAACAGCATTAAGCTCCGCGCGCACCGATGCAGCTGGTGCGGGACCGTGAGGGCTGTGAGTGTCAAGCTGCAGCAAAACGTGTAGCAGAGCCGCGTCGACCGTCTGAAAGACGTCATGTTCATCCGATATGCTACCGAAGCCCTTCTTTCGCCGCCATACCATGAGATAGTGCTTGATCAAGCTAAGTAAGTTGTTACCGATACTAGAATTGTCGGCTTCCAGCTCTTCAAACGTTATATGTAGAGCCAAGGATCGCTCGGCAACGTCGATAAGCCCACCGTGTATCCAGATGCCTTCACGACCCTCGAAAATATCTTCCCGTAGTGGATAGAGCATGGCCAGGATGACACGGGGGTCGGTGGCTCCTTCAACCAGTACCTCCTCTGTCGCCCGCTTCTCAGCCGCTGAGATTGGAGTTTTTGATTTTAACGCACTAAGTGCGTCGGCCAACAACAACAGACTTGCCTTTTGGCGCACATAGTTCAGCGTCAAGAATTCCAATTCCGTTCCGGCTTCCTTGCCTCTTACGCTACGGACGACCTCGATTATTTTCCGGCGGTCAAGCGGAGCAGCTGCATCTTCGGTGGAGGGCTCCAGCTTCGCCAGGCTAACGGCGGCGTCTAACTTCAGCAGCAGAGGATTTCTGACCACCCACCATATGCGATTGCCACACCAAATGACTGTCTGGCTTCTCAATCCGCTAATGCGTTGAGCGAAAGCCTCTTCGTCACGTACTTTTGAAGCTTGCGAATCAGGCACTCCGAGCTCCTGGCTTGGTGCTTGGGCTTCCGACACCCCAGGATTTCTCGTTGCGCCTTCCAGAGAAACGTTAGTGCTTGAGTTAGATGTCTCATTCGACGAAGGTGCCACTACGGCTGGTGAGGCTGTCGGAAGTCTAAGACGGGCTAAGCGGAGCATAGCACCAACCTCTGGAAGATGAATGGCATTGGCGGCGGCCGCGGTCCGCAATCCAACTTTGAGGTCATGATTCTCAGGAGGTTGTTCGCCGTTGTTATTTTTCGCTATCGATGGGATATCAAGCCACTCGCTCCCGCTTCTAGCTCCACCATCCACATCCCATCTTTGAATCTCAACCCTTCTGGAAGCCCCTGACAAGCCATCTCGCCCTACTATAGCGAGAACATACCCGTCCTGCGCCTGTCCTGTGTTCTCGATCCGAGACTCCACACCAACGCCTCTTCCGTCGATTACGAGTGCTTCCGGGTACCTACTAAACTCTAGCGTCCCTCGAACGACATCACCCTCGAGATTGACGAAAATGCCCACTCCCGGTTCGGACGGTGCTGTGCCGGTGACTAGTAGAAATTCTGATGCCGTAGGAGATAATATATGGGGTTTTAGCAAGGCTGTCGTAGGATTCACAATCGGAGAAAGTTGTGACTGGCTGTCAATACTTTGAGATCCTGGGAGTACTCTTCTGTCTGGTGATGCCGCCCTCACTTCCGGGCTTTGAGTTCGCCGTTCTGCCCTCGCAGGTGAAGATGCCGGTAGAGGTGAAGCTGCCCTTGCGAACGGATCGGAATTTTCTTGGTCGGACCTTTCCACATCATGCGGACGCGGACTAGGCTGACGCCGTCCTAGCCCACCAACGAAGGTACCAAGGCTTGTACTTCTCCCATGGGCTCGGCTGTCCCCAAACCCATCATTGGGGACCACCCGCCCTGACGACACGCTTCTCGACATGGCTGTTACGGTCTTGGAGATATCCTCCACTTGCCCAGCGCTGACACCGGCTCCGCCCTCTTCTGTTGACGATATCGGAAACAGAGGTATCTTTCGCTGCTGGTCCACGTCCAACAAAGCGTATGAGTGTGCGTCTGCCACACAAGCAATCGCATTCCGGCGCATGGATGAGAGACAGCCTGGATATTCTATATTCTTGACCAAACGTGGATCTTCCCCGATCTTGACCAGCCTGATTCTGTTTCTGACCGCGACCATGACAACTTCTCCACCTGGACCCGGGTCTTCGACGTTAGAATCCACTCCACCAACCCAACTGCAGTTTGAGATCTTGGTTGTGCCACCAAAGGCCGGACTCAGTTCAGGTAAGGAATAAAAGGTAAGGGTATTGTTGCAGAGGATACAGGCTTTATTCGCAGTGGGAAGAAGTAAAATCTGCTGGATACCCTGTAAAGCTTGGGTAGATGAAGCCTGCTGTGTGTATGTAGGTTGTAACCTTGAGGCTAGAATGAAGGTGGGTTTCAATGTAGGCTCTGCAGGGTCTGGAGGCAGTGAGACGAAGTGCAAGATTTCTGCCGCACTTGTTCCAATATACAGGTTCCCCTCTAACAAAATCCATCGTCAGCATCATGGCCGCGACGTGGATGGCTTGCGCCAGACAAAGCGTTCAGAGGAATGCTCCCCCAGAGACTCCGCTAAACTGTCAGAACGTACCCCAGAGCTCAACGCAAGTAACCCAGACCTCGGAAGCCTCTCCATCAGCGGATAGAGGGACGTCCTCAACCAGACTCCGCAAAATATATGTACCAGTCTCGTAGAACGCTGTCCCCCTCTTAGCCAACCCACCACTCCCCTCCTTCGGCGCCATTGCGCCTCAGGATCTATCATCAACAAGATCGTTGGTTCTTTGTGTCGATCATGGCATGTTTAGACTCGATACTGTCTTAGGTGACATTGTAAATTGAGACCCAAGAGCAGCGGAGCTTCCCGTCGGTTCATCATCCCTGCATTCGCGTCCGTGATTTAAAGCTACATACCTCGTATCTTGAGGCCACATTACGCTGCTTTACGCACAGCATCACTGGCAGCTAGTTGCATATATGTTCTGAGACCAGAACACTATCAGATGCGGAAACCATCACAGCATAGCAGCGGCCTCTCCCGTGCGCTGTGTCCTTACCTACACCAAGATGGATATTGCTTCAACAGCTGAGGGAAGGCCATCTCACGATACAGACCGGAACAGCATCATCGAAGGGTTGCGGGATGGAGGGCGTAGTGATGGCCATCCGGAGGCACTTGCAAACGAAACACTGCATGTGGAAGGCGACGATAACAAGTTTCAGAGGGCCATAGCTGCATGGAGAAGTTAGTCACTTCACCAGGATACTGTTTTTCGAGTCATGAGCTGATGCCTGGTCACTAGGCATTGATCTGAACAGTCTTGTCCATCAGCTTGACAGCACGGCTTCAGATATTGTTTCGCATCAGCGAGACTCCCTTGTTCAGCGGAAGGACCTAGCGCAAAAGACCAAAGATTTCCGAAGACTGGACGATACTGGGAAGATAGGGGAGATTAAAGGCTTGTTGAAAGGTCAGTAGGGTCGAATTGGTCACATCCGAAGGCTGTGTTGAAAAGTCGATAGCATATCAGGCGTTCATTGATCTCCTGACATTACACGGAAAGACCACATCGTCGGCCTTCCTACAGCTGTACTCATCCGTATCCGAAGCACCGGATCCGTATCCCTTGTTGGAAGCTTCCGTGGACTCCTTGCTTGTATCCGAAGAGACGCTTCCCAGACTGACATCCGAAAACCAGCATCTTCAGAGAACGGTTGCAAAGCTCACAGCGCAATTGGAGCAAACGGAAGAGCAACTAGAGAGGGAGCGTCAGACTCGAAAAACAATCGAGGAAACCCGCGAGGCGAAAGTAAAGGAGATCGAGGCGTCTTGGACTGCTGTGCTGAAGGAGAAACAAGAGAACTGCGAGGCCAAGGAGCACAGCCTTGAGGAGAAGGTCGAGAACCAGGAGCGGCTTCTCAGGGAGATTAAAGCTAGCTATGAAGTTTCGCAGCGCCTTGGCCGCGCGGAAGAGGCGGACGGCGTCAACGCTCAAAGTTCTGCTACCGCCGCCGAACTGGAGGTAGTAAGCTCAGATCTTGATAGGACTAGCCTACGGTTGGCAGAGATGGAAGCCAGAAACGAACAGCTTCGTCTTCAACTTGCCCAATCTGCGTCACTATCCCAGCCGGCGCAGGCAGTCGAAGCTGATCCTGTCTTCCTCCGCTTACAAACCGAAAATTCTTCACTTTTGCGCAGAATCGAGAACGCCAAGTTCGATAGGGAATCTCGAGAAATAGAGCTAGAGAGCAAGACTCGTAGTCTAGAAAGAGAAATTACCAAGCTAGGTAGTGACAAGGAGACGCTTCGCGAAAAGATCCAAAAGTGGGCAGATTATGAGGATGTGAAAAGGGAACTTGAAGTTCTAAAGGTCAGCTATGGCTCACTAGCTGAGCTGTACTTGGTGTACCTTGGCATCTTTACTGACGATGGTCTACCTAGTCAATCGAGTTTGCCACTGGCGACGAGGACGACTTCGATCCAGAGCTCGATCGCGATGCATCTAACGACATTGTCCACGAAAGCACAAAGAAAACCAGTACGACCGGTTCAAAAGAGACACTGGAGCAGCTACTCTTGGCAAGAAACAAGAAGCTCACCGACGAATTAACTCTACTAAGATTGTCCCACCAAGACCTACAGCATCGCTTAGATAGCTTGCAGGACGACTTCTCACGAACCAAGGCAGAGCTTGAAAGGTCCCAAAACCTCACGGCGACATTGGAGAATGACCTGTTGAAGATTCAGCAGGAAAGTTCCAACTCGTTCTTGTCATCACCGATGTCGGTGGCAGGCACCTACACGTCTCGGTATCCCCACGGTTCTATCGGCTACGGCTCTGGGCGAAGAGGTAGGACATCGCCGACTTCGTCTATAATATCCGGATTCGATCCGCAGAGTGCTTCACAAAATACCATGGAGGCAATCCGTGCCGGTGAAGCTGTTGGGGGGGGCTCAGGTATCCTCCCGATGGTCCAAGCACAACGTGACCGCTTCAAACAAAAGAACTCTCAACTGGAGGAAGAGCTTTCCAAAACCTACCGCACGGTGTCTGCTCTGCGACAAGAGATTGCTTCGTTGCAGAAGGACAACCTGAACCTGTACGAGAAGACGCGCTATGTCTCGACCTACAACCGTGGGCAGCCTGTGTCTTCCGCCTCAGCTTACTCGAACAGTCCGAATGTGGCGACCATTCAGATATCACCCGACACACCGTCCGGTCTTTCCATCGACCGATATCGATCCACGTATGAAGCGAACATATCCCCCTTCGCCGCGTTCCGAGGGCGCGAATCGAGCCGAGCATACAAGCGGATGAGGTTACCCGAACGGGTCGTGTTCTCCATCACGCGTATGGTGCTGGCCAACCGGACGAGCCGAAACCTGTTCGCCGCATACTGCTTGGCTCTGCACATGCTCGTCTTCCTGATGCTGTACTGGATGGGTACGGTGGACATGGTGAAGCACGGCCGCAAAATCGGGGAAGTTGCGGGATTGGCAGCGGCTGGTGATGGACCTATGGGCGTGAGGTCTGGGGTTGACGCCCAGCGTGGAGATTGGCACCAAGAAGGCTTTTCTGGCGTTGGTTGACGTAAGAGACGGTCATTACCTTACGTAGAAGGGCGTTGCCAAGTGATCCGTTCGCATGTATATTAAGACATGGCTTCAATCAGGTTATACTGGCGACTCCGGCAGGCGAGTAGGCAAGAAAGACGGTTCATCTATCAACGTTCGATCCGTTGCTAGTCAGAAATGGGCAGGCTTGACTGTCCGTGAGCGCCCAATCAGGACGGGCCCAGTGGATATACAGCCTGGGCGCCACGACCCAGCTAACAGCAGTCTTGCGATTCTCCGTCATGTTGGCGCTGATCGACAGCGGGAAGCAGGGACCTTGATGAACCGAGCTCTGGTTACCTGTTACTTATTCTGAATCGCCTACTGATAACTTAGTGGCTGATAATATATGGGTAAAAGACTCCGCTGGTCCATGCGACTGCATAAAAGACTCGGATGGTAGTCGGCCCGAAAAAAAGACTCGGATAGACTTTACTCCGGCGCTAATTCTTTGTCTATAGTAAACACGTCGCTGTCACCAAGCATTTGGTGTTTACATCCACCGTTTGACGCGTTTCGACCTCGCCACCATCCTCTCAGTGACAGTCTGGACTGCCACCTATTTCAAGCTGATGACAGCTGTTGACGTCAGCAACCTCCGTCCTGTCAACAACATGAAGTGCAACCCTCCACACACTTGTGTGCCTCGCGGGAGGCCTAAGAAGGAGCGGATTCAGATGGAGAATACGTGTGCTCCGCATGGGCTGCATTGAGATGATTTGAGGGACGCTGATGAGGGTTTAAGGCTGGAAAATGCAGTCCATTGCTGCAGCACATGCCACCAGGTAGGGCATAATGCCTCTACATGCCGTAGGCCACATAATTAGTAAATAGAAGCAATTTAAACACGTGAATATTTATTGTTTGTCTGTTTACTATCCTAATGTTTATTTACATTTTGACGCGTCGACGCGTTCTAAGACACGAAGACTATTTGGGTTAGCACTCGGCGTTGAGTCTATCCGAGTCTTTTTTACGGGCCGACTACCATCCGAGTCTTTTATGCAGTCGCATGGACCAGCGAAGTCTTTTACCCATAATATATTCGGGACAGCATGGGTCATCCAACTACAGATACAGCGGTACTCTCTAGGTATGATATTGGTGTGTAGTAGAAAGCTGATAGGACACCATCGATCTATTCCTGGCTCACAGTACAGGTAATAATACAGGTAATACTGATTATTGTGTAAGATAAACCTTGAACCTTAACCTTACATTTGGTGTGACCCCAGATCATCCAATGTGGAAGGAGCCGGCCGTGAACTCTAAATACCTTAATGAGCCGCCGAAAGCTTCCATGCGGCCACGACAAACAGTTCTGATTGGCTGAAAGTGTCGAGGCTCAAGCGGACAATCCATTTCGTGCGAAGTATCTATAGGTACCATACCTCACCTACTAGGTACCTTCCCTATATGTACTCAGCATTACTTGAGACTTCTAATGGATGCTGGAGAGACAGCTGGCAGAGCACTCGCCCACCCCTACAGAATAGGGGGACATGGGCATCAATCACTTGGAGACACATCGAGAGGCAGCTATTTCGTGCATATTGACAACACAAGTCAACGCTCTTCTTGTTTCCCAGACACTTTACCTACCTACGTGGACGTTGATGTGGAGTTTGACTGGGTCTCTCTTCTGCAGCAGCAGCAGCAGCAGCAGAAGCAACTTTCCAGACGCCTGACGTGTTCGGGAATAGATGGTTGATTTGCTAGGTACCCAAGGCGCCAAAAGGCAAGTAAGGTAAAAATAATATTACTTGTTATGGCTAGCATAGGTTAGCTTCTTCAGGAGCCGCTGACACTAATTTAGCTCTCCCGTTTATGCATGGGACTGGACCAATGCATGTGTCGAGAGTCAAAACCCTTCACGACCTTTGGAACATCACTCTATATATACTACTGTGGTAGGGAATGATCCCGGGTGTCCTGCATCTGCATCCGCGTCTGCGTCTGCGTCTGTACCTTGACTGACTAGACTCGGTCTGTTTATAGATCCCGCGCCTCTCCAATATTAACTTAACGTCCTGTTTCATTGCTGGGGAATTAGGCTCTTCGATAATACATAAGGCGAGAGCACTGCCATCATGTCGACTCTTCTATCTTGGTCGGCTGAGTCTTCCTTCGATTTCAACGTCGAGAATAGAGATCGATTCTCCACAATCTATCTTCGTGGCATATCCTTGAGCCATCCTTGTTCCGTACAGCCCCCGCCTCTTCTCCGCCCGCCACCATGCGCCCTTCTACCTTCCTCTTGCTCGCCCTGAGCACAGTTACCTTCGCACAGCCTACATTGCGGCCTCGAGACAACGAGAACAATGACGACAATAAAAACAACAAAGACAAGTATGACTGGGCACCAGCGCTGGAAAGATACTACCAAGCCGTCGGGAAGCACGTCGCCGAGATTCGGACGGCAAAGGACGTCTCCAACATTCTCTCGACATGTGACCTGACTCAAGCGGTCCAGCCCGTGGCCCCATCACCGCTGCCGGCCCCCGCCGCCGGCCTTAGCCTTGCCCATGTCGCACTCGGCAGAGGGACGCAGGTGAGCGACACAAGGTGCTCGTGCGGTCTCACGGAACATCAGCTAACGTTCATCAGAATTACACTTGCAAGGGAAAGGCACCGACGGATGCACCGTCGTTCATCGGCGCCACAGCATCGCTATACAATGCATCCTGCATATCCGCGGCGTACCCGGACCTCTTGACCATGGGGCCGAGCGCGGCGCTTCAATTCCCATATCCCATTTCGGATAAGTCATTACTACCGCCGACGAACCTCGTCCTGTCCGGCCATCACTTTTTCATCGACACCACCCCCACCTTCAACCTCGACACCAAGGCGACCGACCTGGGCTACGTGCTCACCAAGAAGCTGGCCGCCACACCCGCTCCACCGCTCGCGGATGGGCAAACACCCATCGGCTACGGAAACGTGGCCTGGTTGGCGTTGGATTCTAAAACGGGCACGATCGGGAGCATCCAGCAGGTCTATCGAGTTAATACGGCCGGTGGCAATCCGCCACCCACCTGTGCGAGCCAGGCGGACTTTTTCGAGGAGCAGTACGCGGCGGAGTATTGGTTCTATTCTTGATTTCAGGAGACTCCCTGGCGTATCCTCGATCTTGTAGATAGCTACCTTCGTTATTGGTTGCTGGGTGCCAATACACCCGCGTGGCGCCCGGCGCGATGGGTTCTTTGGCTTTGGGAACAACGGACTTATATTCTCAAACGTGCTAGGGTTATATATATATTTTCATTACATTACAATCACAATTCTGAAGAACACTGAGCAGGGCATGAGCCACACAAGGCACGTGACTGTACTACAGAACTTCCATCGGTATGGGATCCCAATATGACAGTCGAAATTACTGCGACAGGTACAGCAGAGATGATTTTTGTCCATTGCCAACCGGGCCATCAATCAATCAACTATATGTAATCTCTACACTTAGGTCCTCCGCACACATATCCGCTACGGATGCCAAGCATCCTCGGCCAAGGAGCGGGTGGTGCAATGTCGATGACATGGCCAGATTTTACCTTGACCTTTCCTTTCAGACAGACCCGATCGCAACAGCGCACCGATGCTTGATCTTTGAGGGTCGTGCTCGGTCCGATGATAGAATGACCGTTTACCATCATTACACACGGCATTGCCCTCCATAGCAGTCTCCATATTTACTTGGATACGGCACTGCATTCATATGGCGACGAAACCACTGAACGTTGTTGTGGTGAGTGAGCATTCATCACACCGTTGTTGTAATCGCAAAGGTTGCCCTTTCGCGCAATGCCCTCGGTCGGGGTGGGACGTCCATTCAATGGGAGGGTGAACTCACACATACGGGCCCGACCAGCACTGCCTGATATACTCCGGAAGAAACTAGTCCCACTCATAGTCTGACGCAAACCATCTAACAGGTCGGTGGCTCCCTCGGCGGCCTCTTCGCCGGCGTGGTCTTGAAACGCCTGGGCCACAACGTCCGCATCCTCGAGAGGAACCCTACGCCACTGCTGCACAACCAAGGCGCAGGCGTCGTAGCGGGCGGCGACAAACAAGATTTCTTCTACAGGCACGATGCTACGCAGCGAGCCATCGCCGTGACCAGCCGCTTGCGGCACTATCTCAATCTCGAAGGCAACGTGATACATAGGGAGCAGTCGGTGCAGAAGATGACGAGCTGGGATCTGTTGTACTATTTACTCAGGGCCAACTTCGACCGGGTCGAGAGCGAATACTGCAAGCGACCAGAGCCGATAGACGGTGAAGGGGAAGCCAAGTACGAATAGGGGCATATAGTGACGGGCCTGGAGGACAGAAAGGACCAGGTGGAGATCCATTACAAAGATAGAGACGGCAAGCAAGGCCACACATCAGCAGACCTCGTCATCGGCGCGGATGGGCCCAGTTCGACGATGCGAAAGACCCGACGTAAAGCGCCAGTACGCAGGGTACGTGGCGTGGCGGGGAACGATCCCGGAAATGGATGCTTCAGCGACCGCCAAAGAAGCATTGTCGAGAAATTCGCCTTCTACCACTCGCCAGGCATCCAGATCCTCGCGTACACCATCCCCGGCCTCAACGGCGCGCTGGAACCGGGCCACCGCCTTATCAATTGGGTCTGGTATACAAACTACCCCGAAGACTCGCGAGAGTACGCCGACTTGATGACGGATTCCCACGGCAATCGACACCGCAACACCTTACCCATCGGCTCGATGCGGGACGAAATCCGGCAGCAGCAGCGGGCGTATGTTGAGCGAATGTTGCCGCCTCAATTCGTAGAGATAGTGACAAAGACGAAAAAGCCGTTCATCCAAGCCATCACCGATGTCATCTCACCGCGGAACGCCTTCTTCGACGGCAAAGTCCTCTTGATCGGGGACGCGCTGGCTGGCTTCCGACCGCACATGGCGGCGAGTACCAGTCAGGCTGCGTTCGACGCGCTGAAGCTCGAGGAGTTGATGACGGGGAAGATGTCGAGGGAGGGGTGGGAAAGTGAAACGGTGGAGTATGCGAGGCGTGTGCAGGAGAGGGGGGTGGTGTTGGGGGAGAGGAGACAGTTTGGGCGGCATCCGCTTGCTCGGGGGATGGCGTAGTTGTTACAAAGAGAGTCAATAACTGTGAACCTCTTGAACTGATCCGACGTTCCTTGGCTTGTTTTTCATGAGAAGCCGACGCAGAGTGAAAAGCTAAGACTGCTTCGTCGAATAATTGCGGATATGAATCCCAGAATATCGGATTTCTAAACCTACCCACCGTCTGCTGAAGGAGCTTTGGAACTGGAGATTGCGTATTCGAACAATGCATACAAAGCTTCTGCCGTGAATGGGAAGCACAGGGTGGGCGACAGCGAGTTGTGCGAAGAGACACACAGTCAAGGAAAGTGCATGTCGCCAAGACGGCGCGGATTCAGTACCCCAGTTGAGAGCTTGTTTGGAAAGATCAACGGGTCCAGCGTTATTCTAGCTCAAGTGTTGGAGAGACTTGTCCGGAGCTGAGAACTGCTAAGAATACCTTAAATGGTAGACTACCTAGCTGACTCTCTTTCTGTAGTACTAAATAAGAGAAAGATAGACTGACGTTGGTTAAACGATACCTTACACACAGTAAGGAGTACCTTGGCTCCATTATTAGATTTTGTTTGTAGACGGCTTCGCTTTTGAAACAGCTCGCATATTACGAGCATATATCCACATCGGGTATATCCACCTAATAATCTCTGAGCCAGTCATCATAGACTTAGAACACTTCTTCTCTATCTTACCCTGCCAATGAATGCAGCATTTAGATAATGGTGTCCACCACCAACTGACCAAGCAGAGGCTTGAGCAATATTCAATCCTTTTCAGCTTCATCGAATCAATCTGTTCTATTATCCCAATCCTCCAAAATCATACTCGCTCCCTTCTCCCCAATAGCATACACCGTAGCCTGTGGATGAGCACTAAGCTGCAGGGGCATGATACTCGCATCGACCACTCTCAGGCCTCTGACCTCATAAACCTTCAACCTCCCATCAACCACAAATCCATCTTGAGCTCCATTGCCACCCATGGCGCATGTACCTACAGGATGCCAGTCCGTTATCGTGCAATCTCTCACCCAGTCTGCAAAATCTCCTCCTTCTCCGCCAGGATCCTGGGGCGGAGCAGCAGGGGAGACCCGAGAGACGATGATATCCGAGAGTGGCCTCGTGGAACAGATCTTATCAGCAAACTTCTGAGCTGCTACCATCATGCGGAAATCCACTTGACCGCCCGGACCGGCGTAGTACTTCGGGTCGATAATAGGTGGATCATCCGACGTCGTCGCTTTCCCATCACGCATGGCGGGTATATGGATCGACCCTCTTGAAAAGGGGTACTGCAGAATTTGCAGCATGGTTCCGTATTTCTTTCCCGGGAGAGGGGTGAAGTAGGGACTGAAGTTGGTGACGTCGAAGATGTACTCGATCTGGCCGAGAGCTTTCTCTGACTGCAATCGTTGGGAGAGGATGCGGTCACGGAGGGTGGTGTTGGGTCCAGACTGGAGGATTGCAGGGGAGGTGAGAGCGGAGAGTTCACTGGGTGGGATAAAGTGACGATAGGGGAGATATGCTATAGATGATGGGAGGACAGTTCGAGGACCTGATTGGGAGGTGGCGCAGGTGTGGTCTGCAGCTTCAGCCAACATGGGGTCGGCACGAAGGTCTGCGGGTGTTGCGATCGATGGGTCGATTTCATAGATCATTGCAGTCACTTTACGGTACGTTAACACTGCAACGTAGAGAGGGTTGAGGCACTCACTCATATGGTCTTGTAGATTCTCCCCCACATTCGGGTTATTGACTTTGACTTTAATGCCGGCTGCCTTAAGAATATCGGGCTCGCCAATTCCAGATAATTCAAGAAGCTGAGGTGATTGCACACTCCCAGCGCAAATAATAATTTCGCCCTCTGCCCTGACAACGTGCTCTTCACCCCCGTGCACAAACTTCACACCTTTCGTAACCCACTCACCTCCTTCATCTTCCAAGACCACCTCTCTAACGGTTGCCTCCGTAAGTAACACCAGATTTGGTCTCTCACGATTAGCTCTGTAATAAGCAGTGGCTGAGTAGCTTCTTTCCCTAGTCTTTGGGTCCACCCCAGCGACTGATGTCCAAACACCAACATTTGACCCGGAAGAATGACTATGGTTGGTTTGAGTACCTAGTTTATGCAGCGTAGCATGCCAATACTGATGAGCGGCCCCATAATCCAATGAGTGTACGATATGAAGCGGGCCATCGGTTCCGTGGGATTCGGCATCGAAGTGTGACTGATTTTGAGCTTGATGTTTAGCATCGGGTTTGTGAAAATTCTCACTCTTCTTAAAGAAAGGCCTAATTAATCTGTCAGGAGGATCCATGATTCTAGGAAGACAAAGACAAATGACGAACAGCAACCCGTCCCAACCCCAACCCTCATTTCCCAACTCCTCCCACGCGTCATAGTCCTCCCGATTGCCCCTGTTCCACATCATGAAACTCAAAGCTCTCGTGCCCCCAAGCACCTTGCCCCTCGGCCACGGCAGTTTCCTGCCATTTAGGTTACTTTGCGGTACGGTTTCGAATTTCCAATCGTATCGAGAGCTCAAAGCTTCTCCGTAGCGGCCTGGGACGTTGATGAGCGGTTCGTCAAAAGCTGTAGGTCCCGCCTCCAGCACACCGACAGTGAGGTCTGGGTTCTCTGAGAGGCGGGCAGCGACGACCAGGCCAGCTGTTCCGCCGCCGACTACTAGGTGAGTGAATCTATGGCCGAGAAACGCTTCCATGGGTAAAAAAGATGCCGCGATACTACAGAGAAATGCGAACACCTTTGAGTATTGAGAATAGTAAGGAAAGTTGAGATCAAGGAAAACCTCAGTCGCAGCACGCACGTTGATCACACGATTTACGCTGACATTGGAGGCGTACAGGGAGCTTCCGTACAGGGAGTGGATCACAGAAACATCCACATATCGATTCTACAAATGCAGCTTGACCTCAAGAGTTGAGAAAGCGCAATTAGTTCATCTCATACCCTCGATGTAGGCTCAACATCTGTATTGGTAGAGGCAGAGGTTCCCGAAGTGGAAACTTCTACACTGCACCCAACACTAAAATAAATGACAGTATCATACTTAATGAGCAGTCCTATGCATCCTATGCATATTTTCAATTATTAGAATCAAAACAAAGCTAATTCACATGTCTAAATGTTCATTCTTCTTTTCTGATGTGTCAATGCTTTCTATTCTTCTTTCTACATCTTGCTACCATCAAAACTCAAGTTCACTGAACATTCTCATCATCATTAACAATGAAAATCATTCACATCTTTTCTTCTGATCTTAAGATCTTTCAATAATGTCTTTTTTCTATAAAGAAAGATGTCAATCTCTTAAAAATTAAGTAAAAAATCTATTAACTTTATGTTAAATTTGTATGAAAGATAAAGCTGTCTTCTAGCTAGATGAGCATATCACTTTATATATATATGAGTTCATAGTTAGACAAGCAATGACAACAATTGCAGCATTATATAAGATATTTTAGACAAATGTTATAAAAGTAAAAGCAATAACTCTGCAGAGATAGAAGTTATAAAGTAAGCAAGAAATTTAGATTATAAGATTTATGACATTAAGCAGATAACAATAAGATAATTAAGATTCTTAATCTGAATAGCTAAATAAACTTATGACAATCTGCTTGCAACAAAACAATAAGACATCATTTATAATGTTATATTCTCTTTTTTTCTTTTACTTCACTCTTATTCTTTCATTTACATGTAGTCTTCATCATCATCATATTGATATAAGAATAAGTCTTGTCATACTTCTTTATTAAGTTCTTCACATTTTCTAGCTTCTTCAGTGAAAGCTATGTGTTATACTTAAGATTATATTCTTTTTACTGCATAAAATATTGTATAATGAGCATAGTGTTGCATCTGCATTGAATGATCTGTTAATTAAGTAGTTAATTTAGTTTAAAGAACTTTTATTTCTTTATATTGTCTTTCATAAAGACTATTAACAATTTATCTAAGCAAGAATATTAATATAAAGCATTCTAAGATAATAAACAAGACTTAAGCTGTGTTACTGTGAAAACTGAGTAAATATATTAATAAGATAATATATTAAGTCTATAAGCTAGTTAACTGACTTTCTCAATGATCTAAAACAGTTTTATATACTGTTGGTCTAGCTTTTTGTTTATAATAATGAGAATGAAATAACTGCAGTGTAATTAAAGTAATATATATTTATTAATGTATATAACTAAAGACTGATGCTTCTGATTATAGTGATATTTAATGTTTATTTTAATGAAATTAATGATGTTAACAATTTCAATTTGTGCAGATATTATGAGCAGAATGTATTCTGTATTGATGTTAAGAATTAAGATAAGTATAAAGATAATATTTAAGCTGAATTCATACATTATCTTATTAGATATTTTGTTCATAACATTCTTGCTGTTACTCAAGTTAAATTGTATAAACAGCAGACTTTTTAATTATTTAATAACTTTTAACATAATATTTAAATAGAATTATAAGACTATTTTAATAATCTAATTTATATACTTACTTTGCTTATCTGTCTATGAATAATAAGCAGTAATGTATAACAGACTTACTTTTAAATATTTAAATAAGACTTTATATAAATTAAATAGAAACTTTAAGTCATAATCTGATATTATGATCTTTAATAGATCTCAATTAATAAGATAAAGATAATTTAATAAATTATTGACTCACTGTTCTACTGTATAGATTGACTGTTTAGATATTAAGATAATTTTCTTGCTGAATTTATCAATAATGAATAAAATGTTAAGAAGTGATGTTCTAGCTGCTTCTATGAAGCAAAGTAGAACTAGTATCAGAAACTAAGTAAAGACTTTATTTATATTAATTGCAGTTAATATTCTTTCTACTTCTTCTGTAACTCTCTTGATCAAGATATGCTTATAAATAATATAGTTTAGAGATTTCACTAAATAATATAATATAGCATAAATATCTACTTTCTTTCAATAAATTATGAGCTCAAATTAACAAGAAGCTTCTCAGAGAAAGAGTATACTTTTAATGTGATGACAGCTAAGTATATTAATTATTAAGATTTATAGTCAATTCAGCTTTAGCAGTATCACTAATTATTAAGATTTATAATAAATTTAACTTTAGCAGAATTAGCACACTGATGATAGCTATATACATTAATTATTAAGATTCACAGTCAATTCAGCTTTAGCAGTATTACTAATTATTAAGATTTATAATAAATTTAGCTTTAGCAGAATCAGTATTCTGTGACAGCTAAGTATGTTTAATTTAAAAGATTCATAAAGAATTAATCTTAACAAAAATCAGCATTTACAGTTACTTAGAGAGCACTGTTCTTTAATAGCTTAATATAAGTCATTAAGATGAATAAGCATTACTATCTTACAAAACAAGAGATATAAAAGCTTTTTATTTATTTTATTTATATTATCTTCAATATATATATTGTTATTTTACTTTATTCACTTCTTATACTACATGTCAACTATCATCATCATGAACTTCAACAACTTCTTTATAAAGCAATGATTTATCTCAATTCTTACTTACAAAAACTGCAATCAATAATTCATTCTTATAAAAAGATAATTAATAAAAGAAGATATATAAAATGTTATTGAAATCTTAACAATCAATATACTGATTAGTAAATTCTTAGACTTATTTTTTCTCAGTAGTCTCAGCTTTAAAAGTTAGAAAACTGATATAAAGATTTTATATTAATTTATTATTTATATAAATATAGATAATTAAGAATATCTGATGAACAAAATTAATATAAAGAATGTTTAAAATACATTAAAGTTTAAGTATAAGAAGAAGCTGCAGATGATTAAAAGACAATATTTGATAAAGTTTGTTAAGTATAAAATGTTAAAAAATGTGTTCATTAAAAAAGCATAAATTTATTTAAGCAAACTTAACAGAAAGGTTGCTGCAACTTAGTTTGATATGATTAAGTTGTTTAAATTAAAACAACAGTTTTAAATATTACTTTAAGTGTTATCAGTTAAGTATGTTGTGATCTGCAATGTCATTAATACTCAGAACAATTTAAATATTAAAAAAGATCTATAAAAGCTTTAGAAAAAAGAGACATAACTTAAGACTGATAAGACTGTTACTGTTTTGTAAATAAATAAATAGAAAGAAGATTAACATTTAATGAATTAGAACTGCAGTTCATTAAATTATTATATAATTAATATTAAACAATATTATTACAGATCATTCAGCTCAGACAGTGATCATTTTTCTTGCTGCTTTATTAAATACTTTCTTTGCAATAACTTTACCACTATGTGCCAGTGAAATCAGTTTAATTTACATGTAAATTTAAGATTATTTTAATGCAAATTCAGTTTTCTTAATTGAATTCTGCTGAGTCACTAATGATCAATTTCTCACTAAATACATATAAATACTCATAAGAAATCAAGTTCATTCTAAACATTCAGACTGATTTCATATCTTATATTATTAATTATTTATTACAAATTGAGTTCATTTCACACATTAAGCACATCACAGCTCATAACTCTAAAGTTTAGGTCAGCATCTTAATGTAATGTTTTTATTAATCTATTAACACTCATTATCTTATTCAGCTTATAAAGATTCATCATCTTTTTCTTTTCATTTTCTTCAACATCAGAATCACTAATCTGCATCAATTCTTATGTAATAATATTTCTTGATGATCTTCTTTGCAACATAATAATTACATCTATCATGTATGATCAGTCTGCACACATAAAGAAAATAAAATCATCTATAAGACTTCTTAATCAGAGTAATGAATGCTTGTTGATGACTATTGAGATTGTGAAAAATAAACTTATATAAGATTATTGTCTAATGTTATCAACAAAATTGTAACAATAATAAGTCAATACATTGTGCTTTTTCTATTTGAGTCACTTTATTGTGTAAAAAAGAGTCATGAATCATGACTGCAGTTAAGAAGTTTTACATTTCTGATGTAAACTGCAGCATAAAAGAAAAGCTAGCTCTTCAGAAAAATTGTAATCTTTCTTTTTTAAAGAAGTGCTTAGTTCACATCTACATAGTTAAAATTACTTTTATCATCATTACATTTAATGATGATTTCTGCATTTCTTACTTTTTTCTTTTAAAAACTTTAAAATCAAATAGTCATACATCATTAAGTCTTACATCACACTTTTTATTAACTACTTTCAATAACAATATCTTTCTCTTTTAGTTCTTTATTGCTTAATTATACTTAAAAACTTATTATCTACACTTTCTATTTAAACAGCATATCTTCATTGTTGCTGACAGCTCATCTTGTAAATCATTACAAGAAAATTTATACACTTAAAGTGCATAAACAATCTATAATTATCATCATCATCAATATTTTATTTTCATTCTTAATTAAATCTCTTAATCATGCTGTCATTTAAAAGACTGAGAAGCATAAATATTATAAAGATCTTTAGCTTTATAAAGACAGTCTTCAGTGTCTAATGCTTAACTATAATTACTGTAGTGAAATTCTCAGTTTTATATCTAAATACTGATCAAACTTTCACTTATCATTAAAAAGAACAGTTTTATCTTAATATTACAGCTTTATCTTTTATTAAACATTATTTACAAATAATTAAGATCATTACTTCATTGTCATTTCTTTCTTAATAAATCATGTCACAATGTTCTTCTTTAATATCAAAGTGCAGCTTCTGCAACATTGAAGAGTTAAGCATAAACATATCTGTTATTTTGCATTTATTTATATATTAAAAGACTGAAACTCAGTTAATCTGACATGCTGAGATAATTATATTAAGTAATTTAAGTACTTCTAGACTGAGTATGTAAGTTGTCTATAGGTTATGCAGATTAAAGTTGAGTTCAGATATTGAGTTAAGTTAAACTAACTTTTATTCAGTTAAGTTAGGTGCAGATTAACTTAACTTAATCTGTATAGAGTTATGAGTTTTTTGCAGATTATATATAGTCTTAGTAAGCATGTGTATGCACTTAGTAAGCATATATATTGACTAAGTAAGCACATACACATACTTATTAATGTGTGTTTCTAACATGCACCTCATGATTTTCATAACTTATTCAGTAATATATCTTGCAACTATGTAATTTATCTCTATATAGCTAGTTAAGGTATAATTTATTATAACTAATATATTAATAAGCTTTCACATTTTTAAGCTTTAGCTCTAATCTTACTTATAATGACTAGTCTTACCTGCATGCAGATATCTACACAGATTGTAAATAGAGTTAGTCTGTACATAAATCTGACTCAACTCAACCTAAATTCTAGTGTAGATTTAAATTAAGTACACTTTTTTTCAACTTAATCTGACTTTACACTCAGTCTAAGTACTTCATCAACATAAACATAAGAGATTTAATGACAGTCATCTTACTGATAAACATAACTAACTTACTTATCTATGCTGTATATCTTATCTCTGCAGTCAAAGTCTATCTGCAATTCTGTTATACACAAGAACAGAACAATCTCATTTACATTTTTTGCATTATTTAATTTAATAAGATAACTGAGTTATTTCTAAAATCATTTCAATTTGTAAAATGAACAACATTATTACAATATATAAATCTATAAATGAAACTTATTCTCTATCTAATTTAAGCTAATTCACACATCAAGAGTTAAAAACTCATTCTTTTAACTCTTTAAAGCAGTGTTCTTGTGAGAATTCAGAACATCTTAATTGTGATTAACTTTTACTTAAATATTATCTTTATAATTAATGTGTTCATATCTTTAATTCATAAACTAAATATAATCATCATTAAATAACTGATGACAGAGTCTTTCTAAGTAAGCTTCTTAATTCATTTCACAAACATCATAAGCTTCAATCTAAAGACAGATATTTAATGCAGTGTCTTTAACTATTATTTTTTTCTTTTATAAGTTATTTACATAATGTACATCATTAATTTTAACAAAACAGTGCCTTCATCAAATCTTATATGTCTATGTAATTCTGTAACTACAATTAAGCAATATCAGCATCAGTATCTCTGTAATAAAGTCTTTTCTGTTTTTACTGAACTGCACTCTCTGCAGATATACATTAAGATCATTAATTAAAACTATTATATACATCTCAGTATTCTTTAAAATAACTTATTCTTCAGTTTTCAGTATAAAGCAAAATGCATAATTATTGTTAATCTTTAAGTTTGATTTCAGTTTATGATGAGAACTGTTATTTATCTTCTATATAAGAAGTTGATCTTTCAATTTCTTAAATATCTTGTTACATGCAATTCAATTAACTTCAACAACAACATGAAATAAATAATCAACAGTGAGTCATTTGTGAACTTTAAGAACAATAATCTTTAAAAAGATAAAGATTAGATTCTTGCTTAAGTTAAGAATTAGATTAATTATAAGATTTTTGTGCTGAATATTTTTATATAGATTTTCTCAGTTTTAAATAAGTACATTGTACTCTTCTGACATTATAGCTACTAATTAATACAGAGATCAACAAGTATATAAAGAAGATCAAGATCTTTTAAAAGTTATTGCTGTTATTCATTATATTTATAAAAAATATATTCATTTAAAAGACTGAAGTCTCAAGCCTGAAACACTTCAATGATTAATGCTTTATATATAACTTCTTTATACACAATAAATTTATTGTTGTCTTAATCAAGTACAATAAATTGCAAACAACAATTAAATATCTTAAGATCATTATACATTATCTACTTACAGTCTTGTCTCATCTCTACATTATGTATATAATTAATGTTCTGCTATTTATGCAGACAATTTAACACAATCAGATTAAATGCTTAGACATCATCATCATTACATATATGTAATTAAATTTTAAGAACAAATTATAAACAATTAAAAAGATCTTCAATATTATGAGTTAAGAGTTCATAAAAGAGTTAAGAATTTGATTAACATTGTTGTTGTGATGTAACATCAATATTATTATGAATTAAAAGCTCTTGCAGAATGTGTTGAGATGCTTATTTAAAGATAATAAATTTATAATTTACATTCTGTAGACTGAGCATACATAGAATGTTAAAGATCATCATTATGCTCTCTTAGTAAATATACTTCAGAGAATTTTCATTAGAATACTTTATGCATTTATTGATGTATATTGATAGTGATATATGCTGTTAAATGTTAAGAATTGTTTTAACATCACTAATAACAGATCAGCAATGTTAAAGTTTAAATGTCTGAAAGCATTACTCAGTGTTGTTATCTCAGTAACAATTATAGTTATACAGCATACACTAAGTTCTGTTGTGCTCTTCATTAACATTAAAGTCATAGAGAATCTCTTCTTAATTGTAATTATTAATTTATTTAAGTTACTTTCAAAGCTGCATGTAACATTCTCAATTACAGTTAAGTCTCAGTCTCATTCAGTGCTGCCTAAAGTCAACATCTTCACTAAGATAATCATAAAGATAATAAGCTCAGCTAAAATTAAGCTTTTAACTGTAATCTAATTCATAAAATACAACTTTTTCTTCACAATTTCTTTTATCTATTGCATTCTCAACTCAAGCATGAATTTGCAGATTAAGAAAGATCTTAATATTGTTAAACTGACTATCATTAAAGTCTTAATTACTCTTTAATGATTGATTTCTGTCTTAGATGATGAAGAATAATCATTAAACAGATTTGTGACACTGAATCTATCCATAATGAGTAAATGGGATGAACATAGATACCATTTATTTGTTAGTGCTGAAGTTTTACTGACAGCCACGTAATCATTAGAATGGAGAATTCATCTCATTTATTTTCGCAATTGAGTTGAATTAGGTTCTGCCTCAAATTTGACAATGCTTTGGTGAGCAAAGTTAGAATTCAGCTTCAAAATTATTGATTGCACTTTTCAGATTCATGAGATTTGTTGTGGTTGCTATATTGTAGGTATTGCAAAGTTAGGTGTTGGAGGTTTCTGCAACCATTGAGATTTCGCATGCAATCATACAGTAGAGTGCAGACCACCAAAATACCAAATTGTCTTAATTGCATTGAGAGACTTGTAGTAGCATATCATTTATGTGCATTGAAAGCAGCCATGAAATTTCAGGTTTTCAACTATATCAAGCTACTAGATGGTCCCCCACTTGTGGTCTGCAAGCAATGTCAGCATGCAGTTTGGCCCAGGAAAATTGGTAGGCATTTTTGTGACACAGAGCACGATTTACCCAAGAAGATTATCAGACAAATTATTACCACTGTTCAGAAGCGTGAGAAATTATATCAGTATCCATCCCAGCTAGACTTACCCATCACTGTTGAACACCCATTCAAATCATTACAAGTTCATCACAATGAATTATTATGTCAGTTCCAGCCAGAATGTTGTCATTATGTCTGCTGTAAAGAAGAGTCCATTCGAAAGCACCTGCGGCAAGCTCATCATGCATCACAATATGGATGAAAGGGGCAGCTGACAAGGCGTCAACAAGAATGGCAAGGGACTGCAGATAGCTCAGTACTATGGGTTTCAGTGGCATGCCAAAGATTTTTCCCATTGCATAAGGGGTCACAGTATTTCCAGGTGTGACAGCCAGATGAGGTGCAACCATGAACAGCAGATTGCATTGTCTCAGTATGGGATCAAGCAGTCAAGACCATGGAAGAGAGAGTTAAGAAAGTTGAAGCAGAACATTAGAAGGTGATTGTGAAGAGAACTGATTGAGAGGTGAATCAGTGGTTGAAACAAGCTGAATGAGACAAGTATCTGGCTGACATCAAGGTGAATAAACTGCTGGATTGCGTTGCAGCCCCTGATGAAGAAACTGAGTGAGAGTTATGAATGATATGGCAGGCAATGGATTGCATGGTTCAAGAGTGCCAGAACACTGTTGTTTTCCGGGCTGAGTTATATATTTGGTTCAAAGCCATTCAAACTGAAAAACACCAGACTCAATATACTTTGTTGAAGAGTTACATGAACTGTAAGGCAGTTGTGAAGCATGCTCAACCATGAAAGCAGATTTTAATGTTCATTGAGTGCACTCAAGGAGAACAGGAGTGGAGAAAGCCCAAGTATAAGTTGAAAAAAGGGCAAAAGAAGGCATGGAAGCATTTGTGGTGAGTTGCAGAAACAGAGTACATGTGAAGTCAGAGAGTTATTGATAAGAAGAGTGAAGAAGAGAGCAATGATCATTTAGAGCAAGATGAACCCCAGTTAAATGAATTGTTGCACACATGTTTGGATTTTTGTTTTACATTATTACAGGAGCAGTATTCAAAGAGTGAGTACAGCAATGTTTTGGTTTGTGAGCTGACAGTATTGAGAGTTTGGATATCAGGGAGTCAATGAGGATGAATGAGTCCAGATAACTACTCATTCATATTATTAAAGATGATCAAGATTGCGCGTTTTATGGTTATTGAACAGGTGTTTCAGAAGTGAGAACAAGACATCAGTGACAGCAGTTTTGACAGTGAGTTGAGTTTGTTGAATACAGACAGTGAATTGAAGCATGAAAAGAGGCTAGAGTGTTTGAAGTTGGTTCAAAAGTACATGAATAAATTCATGATTTAAGGGACCAACAGGGTGATGCAGTGGATGTTGGATTTGCAGACATATGGGTTGAA